>JNSL01000020.1_pt1 | contig 35223 bp, 31 predicted proteins | sample 210691 | NCBI WGS metagenome assembly JNSL01 (sample SAMN02808685, study PRJNA238866) | freshwater metagenome | biome: fresh water; feature: freshwater reservoir; material: water; isolation source: water column of the freshwater reservoir Embalse de Amadorio in Spain | place: Spain: Valencia ...
GAAAAGGCCATGGAGTTCGGTGCAACACATACGTATGCATCAATGGCTGAAGCAATTCCTCATCTCATGGAATTGTCATGGGGCGAAATGGCTGATCGAGTCATCATGACCCCTGGCGTTCTTCACGGAGACATGATGGGTGAAGCAATGACCATGGTTGGCAAGGGCGGCACATGTGTTGTTACTGCAATCTCTCCAATGGACGAAACCAGTGCAGACATCAACTTGTTCCAGCTTGCAATGTGGAACAAAGAAGTCAAGGGCACCATTTTCGGCAGCCTGAACCCACGTGCAGATATTCCTAAGTTGCTCGATATGTATCGCGTTGGCGACCTCAAGCTTGATGAACTCATCACAAAGCGCTACACGCTTGATGAAATCAATGAGGGCTACCGTGCAATGCGCGAGGGCGAAAACATTCGCGGCGTCATAGTCAATGGCTAAGTCGTCGTTGCGCACGGCGCTTTCAACTCAAGTCGTCGGACGTACCCGTGAAGTAGAATTGGTGTTAGCAGCCCTTGCTGCCGACCGTCATGTTTTGTTGGAAGGCCCTCCGGGCACCGGCAAATCTACGTTGTTGCGTGCAGTGGCCCAAGGCCTTGGCATCGGTTTTGAATTCGTAGAAGGCAACGCCGAACTAACTCCTGCGCGCCTCGTAGGTCACTTCGACCCAGCGCGCGTACTGAACGATGGGTACGACCCAAGCATCTTTGTTGACGGAGCACTGGTTAGTGCAATGCGCGACGGATCACTTTTGTACATCGAAGAGATCAACCGCATCCCAGAAGAAACTCTGAATGTTCTCATCACGGTCATGAGCGAAGGCGAACTGAATGTTCCGCGCCTTGGTCGAGTCGTTGCAGCTCACGGTTTCCGCATGGTTGCTGCAATGAACCCGTTCGACGCCGTTGGAACTGCGCGAATTTCAAGCGCTGTGTACGACCGTGTGTGTCGAGTCTCAATGTCATATCAGTCTGCTGAAGACGAGATTGCAATTGTTCGTCGCAACACTGAAGGCTCCGGCGTTTCTGACGCATGGCTAGAAAAAGCTGTTGCAGTGGTGCGCCGCACGCGGTCACATGCCGACTTACGCGTCGGCTCGTCAGTTCGTGGTGCGGTTGACTTTGCCAAAGTCGCAGTGTCGTTAGCTGAACTTCGTGAAGCAAACATAGAAAACCCAAGTGTCGGAGTCGATTCGGCATTGGTTGCATTATCTGGGCGTGTACGTGTTCGCGAAGGAAGCGTGCGCACCGCAGAAGAAATCGTTACAGAAATCTGGCAAGACGTGTTTGGCCGAACCGAAGGGGACGCCAACGGGGGAAAAGTGACGGCCCCGACAGGGGCGGACACGACCTCCCGCTAACGAAAGAGGGCGACGAAGCAGATCAAGCCGTCGCCGAAGCAGGAAAGCGCACCACATCGCGTCGTGATCTTTCTCGCCATGAGAATTTCGAAAACATTTCGCCAGAAGTAGGCGAACTTGATGAGGTTGCTGTTGATGAAGCGATGCAGAACAGTCCTGATGAAATGTTGGGCATGCTTGCTGATCTGACTGGCGCAACAGACCCAGCGTTACGGGCATTGGCTCAACGATTAGCAGGGCGTCTGATGCTTGATATCGGAAATCGCGGTCGTACACGACCACACGGTGTTGGAAAGATGGAAGAGCAGGCGTATCGGCCCGATGCAGGGGATATCGATATTGATGCAAGCCTTGATGCCATCAGTGAAGCGCGCAACGGAATTGCGCTTGATCCGGAACGCCTTCGCATTCGGGGGTGGCGTAAGCCAGGAACGGCGTTTTGTTTACTTCTCGACCGCAGCGGATCAATGGGCGGTAAGCCACTTGCAACATCTGCTGTGGCGACCGGAGCTATTGCGAGTCGGTGCCCAGAGGATTACAGCGTTATTGCATTCGGAAAAGATGTTGTGGTTGCAAAATCACAAGATGTTCCGAAATCAAGCGAGCGAGTTATCAATGACGTGTTGACTCTGCGTGGTCACGGCACAACAGACCTTGCCGGTGCGTTGCTTGCTGGCCAACAGCAACTATCTCGTTCGCGTGCTGGGCGTCGCGTAGCGATACTTCTCTCAGACTGTCGTGCCACCGTTGATGGAGATGCAGAAGCGGCTGCAATGAGCATGGATGAAGTGATTGTTATTGCACCGGCAGAAGATCATGATGAGGCACAAGCATTTGCAGACCGAATAGGTGCACGCATTGCATTGGTGAATGGACCTAGCGAGATTCCCGAAGTACTCGCGCGCGTTCTTGAATAACTAGAACTGACAACCGGGGTCGTCAACCGGAACGATTCCCTTTGTCTCTTGTTGAATCACTACTGCGGGCACTGTTGTTGTCGTTGTGCTGGTGGTTGTTGCCGCCGCAGGCTTTGACAACGCAAGTCGCATAACCGAAGAAGTTGCAATCACTGAAGCAAGTTCAGTGAACTCTGCAGAAGGGGCGATGCTTGAAGTCTTCTTCAAAGTGGAAGACAAACTTGCCTTACCTTGGAACACCGACAGAATCTTCTTTGACTCTTCACTTTCGAAATCGGGCATGATGACAGAAGCTTTATCGACCACTTGCCCGATTCCTGGCATTGTGTAACTGCCCATGGTGTTTGCATCAAAGTTCTTCATGGCCTGACCCAATTGCAAAACTGTTAGAGCATTGAGTCGGTCGTCTGTGATCACATTCTTCAATGCGGCGTTAAGAATTCCAGTTGCTACACGTGGGTTTGAACGCGCTTTGTCTAGCGCCTTCTTCACAAGACGTCGCATGAAGTCTTGTTGGCGTGCAATGCGGCCCCAGTCAGATGATGGGTCGGTACGCCATTTCTGTAGCGCGGGGTCGTACCACTGATAATGACGTGAGCGCATGTATGCAAGTGCATGGTCACCTTCAAAGGTGTAGCAAACATTGGCCTTCAAGACCTTGAAGCCGGTGCGTTTGTCTCGAGCCTTGTTCGCAAATGGCACACGTACTCCGCCAACTGCATCAATGACTTCTTTGAAAGCGCAAAAGTCAATGTTCACGTAGTGGTCTACAGAAATGCCGAAGTTCTCTTTGATGGTACGAATCAGTCGATTCGGGTTCTTCTTGTCAAAGTTGGTGTTGATGCGTCCACGGCGCGTTGAACCAGCTTGTGTTACCCACATGTCTCGCGGAAAGGAAATGACAGCCGCTTGATTATCGATGGGATTCACACGAATCACCATGATCGAGTCACTGCGCTCGCCGAACGCGCTTCGTTTTCCAAAGCCACCTGCATATGGCGAATCTTTGGCGATACACGCATTGTTATCAGAACCAGTGATCAAGAAGTTTTTAGCTTTCAGGTCACCAATTGGCAAATCAAATCCGTTGGCATTGGGGTCAACTGAATCAATGGTGACAACTTTGCGGTTGTTTAGTTTCCAGTTTGCGTACAAAAGTCCGGAGCCGGAAAGAATCGTCAGTACCGCAAGTGTGATGTTGGCTAGTAGGAAAACCCGATGTTTGCCAGAGCGGTTGGAGGAAGCGATTTCATCTGACATGACCCTTACACCGTACTTGCGCTGGCGGGCCGCCGACAGTCGTCGCGGCTAGTCCTGTTGAATATTGGGCGCGAGGGTCACGTTCACAGTGATCTCGTTCGTATCTGCTGTGGAGATGCTCCACTTTTCGACTGAACCCGCATCGGCAATGTCAGGCCACCCAGCTGTAATGGCAGTGGCGGCATTAACGCTTGTGACAAACGACGCCTCGGTTACTACAGCTCGCTGGCTAACTTTGGCTTCAGTCTTTGCGCGACGAATGACGCCGATAGCGCCGCAAATGGCGTCAAGGAGCTCTTCGTTCGGCCCACCAGTCAACCCATCTGTCAACGCAACTGTGGTTGGCCACTGCGATTGGTGAACTGAACCTGATTGCCACCAGCTCCATACTTCTTCGGTAACGAAGGGGAGAAGTGGAGCCAAGAGACGTTGCAACGTGGAAAGAGCGCGGCGTAATGCAGCACGTGCCGACATTGCACCTTCTTCAGAATGACTGAGGTATCCGCGAGTCTTTACTAACTCCACGTAGTCATCGCAGAACCACCAGAAGAATTCCTCGGTGCGCTCAAGAACGCGCGCGTAATCAAATGCTTCAAAAGCTGTTGTTGCTTCTTCAACTACACCTGCAAGACGGTGCAACATTGCAACGTCAATTGCTTCGGTCGGAACAACATCATCGGCTACTTCGCCGATACCAAGTACAAACTTTGAAACGTTCAGCAATTTGGTGGCCAACTTGCGGCCAACTTTCATTTGGTCTTCACTGAACGCAGTATCAACACCGGGGCGAGCACCAACAGCCCAGTAACGCACCGCATCGCTTCCATATGAATCAAACAAATCAGCTGGCGTTACAACATTGCCCTTTGATTTCGACATCTTCTTGCGGTCTGGGTCAAGAATCCAACCCGACAATGCAACATGCGACCACGGTGCGACATCATGTTCGAAGTGCGAACGAACCATGGTGGAGAACAACCATGTACGGATGATGTCGTGGCCTTGCGGACGCACATCAAATGGGAACACTCGATCAAACAAGTCGTTGTCGTCTTCCCACTTGCCAGCAATCTGCGGCGTGAGTGAAGAAGTTGCCCATGTGTCCATGACATCGGGGTCACCAATGAAGCCACCAGGTTGCCCACGTTGAGACTCTGTGTATCCAGCTGGTGCATCCGTGCTCGGATCAATTGGCAACAGTGCTTCATCGGGAACGATTGGTGAATCGTGCAATGTTTCACCCTGCGCATCTAGCGGATACCACACAGGTACTGGCACACCGAACCAACGTTGACGACTAACGAGCCAGTCGCCATTAAGGCCTTCAACCCAGTTCGAATAACGATGACGCATGTGGTCAGGAAGCCAATGCAATCCGGCACCACGTGCCAACAATGCATCACGAAGCGCGACGTCGCGTCCGCCATTGCGGATATACCACTGGCGACTTGTAACGATTTCTAAGGGACGATCGCCTTTTTCATAGAACTTCACGGGGTGTGTAATTGCGCGAGGTTCACCAATCATTTCGCCAGATGCCATGAGCATTTGTGCAATTGCAGTTTGTGCTTGCTTGGCAGACTTTCCGACGAGTGATGCGTAGTGCTCAAGACCAGCAGGATCAGTTAGGCCAGTTGGCGCTTCGGTAACAATGCGACCATCGCGAGAAATGATTGCGCGCATCGACAATTGCAGCTCGCGCCACCAAATGACGTCAGTCAGGTCGCCGAATGTGCAGCACATTGCAATGCCTGTGCCCTTGTCAATCTGCGCAAGCGGATGTGCAAACACAGGTACTTCAACATTGAACAATGGTGTACGAACAGTTTTTCCGAATAGCGGCTGATAGCGCGGGTCATCAGGGTGTGCAACAAGTGCGACACATGCAGGCAGTAGTTCCGGGCGTGTTGTATCAATTAGTACATCGCCAGAACCGTCTGACTTGTGAAACGCAATGGTGTGATACGCGCCAGGACGATCGCGATCTTCTAACTCTGCTTGTGCAACTGCAGTACGAAAATCAACGTCCCACAACGTTGGCGCTTCCTGCGTATACGCCTCACCGCGAGCGAGGTTGCGCAAGAAGCCACGTTGGCTTGCACGGCGTGAGCGGTCTTCGATGGTGGTGTACAACAATGACCAGTCGACTGATAGCCCAAGTCGACGGAATAAATCCTCAAAGACTTTTTCGTCTTCTGCTGTCAGTTCTTCGCACAACTCAATGAAGTTCGGTCGCGAGATAGGGACTGCACGATGATCCTTTGGCGGGTCACCGCGAAACGGTGGCTGGAAGTTGGCTACATACGCAACTGAAGCATCACATGACACGCCGTAGTAGTTCTGAACGCGTCGCTCTGTTGGCAAGCCATTGTCATCCCAGCCCATCGGGTAAAACACGCTCTTGCCGCGCATTCTCCAGAAACGAGCAACTGTGTCTGTGTGGGTATAGGAGAACACATGCCCCATATGTAAGGAACCGCTGACCGTGGGCGGAGGCGTGTCAATAGAAAAGACATTGTCTCGGGTAGCCGACCTGTCGAAGGAGTAGGTGGCGTTCTGGTTCCATGCCTCGATCCACTTTGGCTCAACATTTTCAAGGGAGGGCTTCTCAGGGGCACCGGACATAGGTCTTAAATCGTAGGCTTGTCAGAGTGCTGAACCTCTACGACACCGCCACACAAAGCGTGAAACCTCTGGCACTGCGCCAGCCGGGGTCGGTCAGCATCTATTTATGTGGTCCAACCGTCTATGGGCCGCCCCATTTGGGTCATGGCCGCGCCACCTTGGTCTATGACATCCTGCGCCGGTACCTCACCTGGACCGGCTTGTCCGTACGCCTTGTCTCGAACATCACCGATATTGACGACAAGATCATCGAGCGCGCCAATACAGAAGGTCGCCCGTGGGCAGACATCACTCACAAGTGTGAATCCGTGTGGTTTGAAGCCATGGGCAAACTGGGCGTTATCCGGCCAACTGATGTTCCGCATGCCACTGAATACGTTCAGAGCATGGTTGACATGATCAACACGTTGGTAACAGCTGATAAGGCCTATGTCACTGATGACGGTGTGTATCTCAGCATTGCGAGTGTTCCTGACTACGGGCTACTTGCGCATCAAAGTCTTGACGACATGCTCAGTGGTGGTGGCGATCGCGAAGTGTTCGGTGCAAGCAATAAGCGTCACCCATCAGACTTTGCACTGTGGAAGTTCTCAAAGCCTGGTGAACCATCGTGGTCTTCACCTTGGGGCGAAGGTAGGCCCGGCTGGCACAGTGAATGTGTTGTGATGAGTCTTGATCTACTTGGCGAAGGTTTTGACCTTCATTGCGGTGGTGCAGACTTACGCTTCCCACACCATGAAAATGAACGCGCGCAAGCTGTCGCATTGGGTAAGACATTTGCAAACCACTGGATGCACAACGGATTTGTTGTTGATATCGAAGGCGAGAAGATGTCAAAGAGTCTTGGCAATGTGCTGAATCTCATTGACTTGCTTGAAAAGTATGACCCACGTGCATATCGCATGTTGCTCTTGCAAACGCATTACCGCTCACCAACACGTGTCGGCGAAGAAAACATTGATGCATGTGTGTCTGCGCTCGCAGGCCTTGATTCATTCGCGGCACGTACCGCGGCACACAGCGATGGCACCCCGGACCTAACAATTGTTTCGCAGTTCACTACTGCAATGGACAATGATCTCGATACGACAACTGTGATGGCGCTGGTATTTGATTCTGTGCGTCGCGCCAATACTGCAATGGATACCGGCGACACTGCAACTGTCGCATCGGTGCGTGCAGCAGTTATTGAAATACTCGGCGCACTTGGCCTTGAACTCTCACTAGGTGATGACATTGATGCAGACATAGTTGCTAAGGGTGCAGCTCTTGATGCAGCGCGCACAGCAAAAGATTTTGCAACTGCAGACGCATTGCGCGATGAACTGCAGTCACTCGGCTATGTTGTCGAGACATCGAAAGACGGGACGCGCATCCGACGTGGCTAAGAAACAACGCACGCCAATGCCGGCGGGCTACTGGACAATTTGGACCACCGTTGCACTCGATCTCGTAGGGTTCGGCATTGTCGTGCCGATCTTGGGTCGTTACGCAGAACGATTCGGCGCAAATGGGCTGCAAGTTGGCCTTATGTTTGCTTCATTTTCTGTTGCTCAGATGGTGTTTGCGCCAATTCTCGGGCGCATCTCTGACAAGGTAGGTCGCAAGCCCGTCATTGTGTTTTCTCTTATTGGCACGGCTGTTGGCAGCTTTGTCACCGGCGCTGCTGGTGCACTGTGGGTTCTCTTTCTTGGCCGAATACTTGACGGTGCATCAGGTGCAAGCGTTGCTGTAGCGCAAGGTGCCGTTGCAGATATTGCACCACCAGAACAGCGCGCGCGACTAATGGGAATGTTGGGCGCAGCGTTCGGTGTTGGCTTTGTCGTTGGACCAGCGCTTGGTGGACTTGCTGCACTCGGTGGCCCTCATGTGCCGTTTTACTTAGCTGGCTCTATTGCTGCGATCAATGCAGTTGCCGCAATGATTCGATTGCCAGAGACAAAACCCGATACTTCGCACATCACTGAAAAGAGTCAGCGCGGAACTGCGCTATCGCCTGCACTAAAGCGGTTTGCTCTTGTTGGCTTTCTCTCAATGCTTGGCTTCGCAGGATTTGAAGCAACATTCTCAATCTGGGGTCAAAGGCAATTTGGGTTCACTGAAGGATCCGCATCAATTGTGTTCGTGTTTGTTGGCGTCACCTTGGTTGCAGTTCAAGGTGGGCTCATTGGGCCACTCACAGAAAAACTTGGTTCGCGAAAACTACTTCGTATTGGTTTGTCCCTAGTAGCAGTAGGACTTCTTCTTCTCGGTTTCACCACCACATGGCCGATGTTGTTCATTGCATTGTTTTTGTTGTCGCTCGGGCAAGGCATGTCTGGCCCATCAGGTAGCGCATTAGTCGCAGAACTTGCACCAGTGGAACGCCGTGGTGAAGCAATCGGATATCAACAAAGCACCGCTGCATTCGGTCGTGTCGCGGGCCCCGTTGCGGCCGGCGCATTATTTGACCACGTGGGTATCAGCTCACCGTTCTTAGTGAGCGGCATTCTTATTGTCTTCGCGGTGGGCTCCGTGTGGAGCATCACCCATCCCGCGGTCACTACGCCTTAATTAGTTCGGCGATCTCGTCAACTAATTCGCGAGTGCCTGCAATAATGCCGCTCCAGCGCTTTGAAAGATCTGGGTCAAACGTGAATGGACGATCATGAAGATCGCGTACATGACCACCTGATTTTTCAACAATGAGAGAAATGGCTGCCAAGTCAACAATGCGATGAATGTCGCCACCTGGATCGCAGAACGCATCGATTGCTCCGTCGGCTACAAGTGCACCTTCAATGACTGAACTACCAAGTATCCGCATTCGTTCTGCACGTTGCGCAAGAGACGACCAAGCCGTCCATGTGGTCGGCCGAGGGCGAAGCATGGATAGTGATGCCCCATCAACGGTCGTGCGAGTTGAAACGCGAGAGACAATGGCATCGTCCTTGTGCGCAGATCGTGCGTAACTGGTGCCCAGCCATGTGATGAGAGCCTCTTCCACGACTTCATTTCGAACAATCGCAGCGGAGAATGCAGAGATTGGAACTCCGGCAGCAGAGTTTGCAGTTCCATCAACTGGGTCTATAACGACGGTGATGTGTGACCCACGATCAATCCAGCCGACTTCTTCGGAAAGAACGTTATGTCCTTCTCGCTCAATGATCTCAAGTACAGGCCGTTCGATGTATGCATCGAGAAACATGGTGGGCGTTCCGTCGCCACCAAGACCAATGTCTTGGCTGCGTTGAGCCGCTGTCATTGTGTTCATTGCATGTACGTAGGCATTGTCTGCAGCAAGAGCCATCTCTCGCAAATATTGTGAAAATTCAGTCATCTCAGACGCCTTGCATTGCAAGACTTTGCAGAGGTGATCCGTTTGCTCGCCAAACGCCCAACACTGAAGGAAGGTTCCCGTTGAAGCGACACACAACTACATCAGCGACAAGACCAACTTCAAGGCGACCACGGTCGGTAATGCCTACAGTTTCTGCTGGTCCGTACGTAACGAGGCGGACTGCTTCGGGAAGTGTGCATGTGCCGTTCTTGACCAACGTTCCAACAGCGCCAAGCATTGCGAATGGCAAATAGTCAGAAGACAGACCATCACAAAGGCCAAGTGAGATTAATTCGGTGGCAGAGACGTTTCCACTGTGGCTCGAACCACGTAATGCATTTGGTGCTCCACAAACTGTTCGCAAGCCTGCCGCCCGTGCTGCCTGAGCCGCCTCGACCGACGTAGGAAATTCTGCAATTGAAGCGTTCCAGGTCACGGCTTCGGCCACATCTTCCGGAGTAGCCGGATCGTGGGCCATCAAAGTGATGTTTCCCAGTGCTGCTTGCTCTGTCAACCAGGGCAACGCCAATTCCTTATTGTGTCGAACTGCTTCACGCTCAATAAGGATTTGATCAACATGAGCTACTGCTTCTTCACGAGTCATATTGCGTGATCCCATAATCCAGTTTTCTAGGTAGGTGCGATCACGGTATTGGCCTTGGCCTGGTGTGTGGTCTTCAAAACTCACTAGTGGTTTGGCGTCAACTTGACGATCCGATTCAATTCGTGCGCACAAAGCATTGAACCCATCAGCATCACGGGCATCAAGGCGATACAGCACGCGATGGTTCATCATGACGGTAGGAGAAGACGAGTACTCATGGATGATGTCGACATAGGCGTTGGCTGATTCCACAGTTCGGTTACCGTCGTTCTCAAATCCAATTCCATGGAAAAGCGTCGTAACTCCAGCAGCACGTACTTTGGCTTCAAACGATTGAATACTGAAATCGAGTGGGAGTCGGACACTGGGTCGAGGCCGTGGTTCCATTTCGAATCCATCACTATGTGAATCGATGATTCCCGGCATACAGATGGCGCCTTCAGCGTTTACGTACCTCTCGGTCGCTGGACCATTCTCTGCAATATCGATGATTACGCCGTCTTCGATAGTGATGGTGGCATTCTCCAAAATTTGTGTTGGGAGAATGGCTGTGGAATTGATGATTGAAAAAATTGTCATGGTTGAACATCTCCTGGATGTAGTAGCGGAAGTATTTGGTCGACGGGCCCGTTGTTAATGATGCGGCCCTTTTGCATGACAACTATCTGTGTTGCAAGACGTGCGATTGCATCGAGATCGTGAAACACAGCAAGTACAGCAACGCCTTGATGAGTGAGTTCACTAATCAACTGAATAGCACTTTCACGATTCTCGGGGTCAAGAGCTGATACCGGCTCATCGAGCAACAGCAATCGCGGTGGAGAGATAAGTCCGGCAGCGATGTTGACACGTTGTTTTTCACCACCAGATAACACCGATGTATGAACGTCCCATAATTGTTCACCAATATTGAGACGACGAAGTGAAAGTATTCCTAACTCGCGCGCATCGGCGACATTCATGCCGCGTGACACGCCAGCGCGAATTACAAGATCCAAAACACTTCGACGGGGTTGTGCGCGTAGAAATTGTGAGACATAACCAATTTGACGGCCACGAAGTGCGACTATCTCTGGATCGCTAAGTTGTGCAAGGTTGACGACACTGTCATCGGAAAGCCGAAACCATACTTCTCCCGAAGAAGGTGCATACGTGCGATAAATGGCGCGAAGCAAGGTTGATTTTCCGGCTCCCGATGTTCCGGCAAGTGCCAAATGTTGTCCTGGTTCCACCGTGAAGGAAACATTGTGCAAACCGGTGACTGTGCGACCATCGATGTTGTGCAGTACGAAACTCTTTGTCAGGTCACGTACGTCAAGGATGGGTTTAGTTGCAATTGCAGTGCTCATGCTCGTGCCGCCGATACAAGTTTCTGGCTGTAGGGGTGATGCGGATCTTCAAGCAGTTGGTCGGTCAATGCATTTTCTACAACACGACCGTGGTGCATGACAATGCATCGTTCCGTGAGCATTTCAATTACTGAGAAGTCATGACTGACAACAATGGCAGCAAGTTCAAATTCCTCAAGAAGACCGCGAATAAGGTCCAAGACACCAGCAGCAACACTGGCATCAAGGCCTGTTGTGGGTTCATCGAGCAGTACCAAACGAGGGTTATTGGCAAGCGCACGTGCAATCTGCACTCGTTGACGCATACCTCCAGAAAATGACCGAACTATGTCATCCATACGGTCGAGCGGAACTTCAGTTCGTTGCAACAAGTCGCGTGCACGGGCTCTGATGCCTTCGAAGTTTCTCCAGCCAGCAGCGGTTAGTGGGTCAGCGATATTCCCACCGGCTGTGACGCCGAGGGAAAGACCCTCTGCTGGGTCCTGATACACAACAGACAATTGATCAATGCGCATTTTGCGTCGAGTCGCTGCATCAAGGGTCAGTAAATTCGCCTCACCATTTTCGAAAGTGGATAACCGAACATCACCCACTGAAGAATCGATGTCTCCGGCGATACAACGCAACACGGTTGATTTCCCAGATCCGGATTCACCAACAATTCCGAGAGCTTCTCCGGCTGCCACTTCAAAGTTGACATCCCAGGCAGCGACAATGGACCCTGTGTGGTGATCGCGGGCAGTTCCTACATGGGAACCCGTGCGCTCAATGGCACCATCTGTGATGGGACCATAAATCTTTCCGAGTCCAGAAACCGTCAGTACTGAATCGGGGATAACTATTTTGCTCATTTGATTCTTCTCGCTCTGCACCATGCGGTGTCACTACATGTCCACGTTCCGGTATCACCGTTTGTCCCAGGTGACTCAACAAGAAATGACTCTGATGAATTGCACAATCTGCATTGAGCACCATTTGCCTGTTCCACTTCAAATGGCACATCTTCAAATGTCAATGGTTCAACAAGGGTGTACGGAGGAATGGCGTAGACCCGCTTTTCACGTCCGGCCCCAAAAAGTGTGAGGAACTGTGAATCGTGAAGGCGTGGAATATCCCACCGAGGTATCGGGGTAGTCGCAACCACGTACCTTCCGTTTACAAGGCATGGGTAACCGGTGGTTTGTGTGATCACACCGTTACGTACTTTGTCTTCGTACAGGCTCACCCACATGCGCGAATAGTCAGCCTCTGAGTGCATGCGAGCCAACTCACGCATATCTCGTTCAACGCCGCGTAAGGGCTCAGGCACAGGAACTTGCAGAACAAGAGTGTGGCTATTGATCATTTCGTCTTCAGGAATTCTGTGACGACTCTGGATGATGGTTGATTCCACAACCTCTGTTGACTCTTCAATACCCGTTGAAGTAACAACCAGGCGGCGAAGGTTTACAGCGTTCACACCTTCATCGTCTCCTTGGTCAATCACTTTGACGATGTCAGATTTCCCTACTATGGCAAGCGTGATTTGCAGACCGCCAGAACCCCATCCACGGGCAACTGGCATTTCGCGAGAGCCAAACGGAACCTGATAACCAGGGACGCAAACAGCGTGCAGTAATGCACGACGTATTTCACGCTTTGATTCCTCGTCGAGGAGCGCAAACGGGATACCCGGATCTTCTCCAACGATCGAATCTAAGTGTGAACCGTTGTATACAGCATTCATTGTCATGCCTTGTCTCCTTTTTGGACACTCGGGCGAGCATTTCTTACGGCAATTTTTCGTTCCATCATTGAGCGAAAGGTGACGTAGTGGGGAAGTTTCAAATGCTCGAGAAAACCAGCAGAATCGAGCCCATCAGTAGTCAGAAGAATTGATTGCTCTAACGAAGATTTAGAACCATCGCGGTGACAAGCGATGTCAAGATTTGCCATTGCAATGGCTTTTCTTTCATTGTGACCAAGGCACAGTCCATATCCGATATCGAATCGATCACGATCTTCGTCAACTCCGTTGAGGTCTTCGATGGCCTCAACTTCCGTTACTCGTAACGATCCAATTGAGACCGACCCATTGGTGTACGGATGCTTAATGCGAATGGGCAACTCTCCATGACGAACTTCACCAAGTGTTACTTCGTGTAGGTAACCATCTGGTCCGAGGATGTTTCGGTACCACTGGTTCAAGAGTGCACCAGTTTCAGCACGTGCCATTGATGACAATCGGGCCGAGCGTGGTGCCGGTGGGCGAGCTGGGGTTCGAGTGATATCAAAAGGCTCAGGGTCATCCGTGCGGCGACGGTCAGTCAGCAAATCCATGTCACGCAAAACATTCATAAGACGTGGAGTGTTTGTTTGCACAGATGAAGAATTCTCGGCAACATGCGCTGCAACTTCGGGTTCAAGAGATGCTGTTGCACCCGATCCACTGCGGGGATCCAACATGCGAGCGCTGTAGTCAGTGCTGCGCCCAAGTATTTGAGGACCACCTGGTTCACGAAATGCTGGAACAACGCGGCGTAGGAGTCTCATGTCGTCAACATGAATTGGTTCGGTGGAAGCAATTCGCGGAAGAGTTGACTTGTACGCGCGTAAAAGGTGAACAGATTCAATGTGGTCACCTTCTGCCTGGCGAATAGCCAATGCAGCCAGGCGTGGTTCCCACATTCCGGCCTCTCCCATGATCCGGTCAACAAGAAGCCGAAGACGACCAATGAACTGATCAAGTTCAATCTGTTCGCTTTCATCCATATCGCGAAGTGTGCGTACAAGGTCCTCAGCATTTCGAATTGCTGTGAGGCCACCACGAGCGGCTGCGTATCCCATTATTTATGAAACCTTTTCGGTAGAAGAGTTGATAAGAGTCACGGTGGTGCTACGAGGGATTGCCACTACTTGGCCCTCGCTATTACAAAACCAAAAGTCATGTCCGCGAGGGAATGCAAACTTTCTGGTTAGAAGACTTGCTAAAACGACCAAGTCAATGTGCTCAAAGGTCAGTTCTGATTCACCGTTAACTCCCGGACCAGACAATCTGACACTTGTGCCCCCAGTCGTTGGTGAGGAAGTGGTTGAAAACCTTCCCAAGCAGTACACAGATATTTGAGCTGCTGAATCTGGACGTAGATCTGTTCCCGTGGGTATCTCTGCAAAGTCTTCACTGGTTATTGAGTTCGGTATTGCGATGTATCGCGCATCTTTCAAAGAAGAAGGGCGGGCAGTGGTGACATGTTTAATGATTGCGGTGAGTTCTTCACTATTTTCACCAGATACACAAAATGGAGTTTCATGGCCAAGAAGTGCAAGAAGTGGAACTGCACATCCGTCTGTTCGTTCCCAGATTGTTTGGTCAACGGAGTAAATCGTTCCAGGATTACTCAAAGAATTGAGCAGAACTGTGAATACGTGTTGTGATTCATGTACGTCGAGAATTGCATTGGATAGCCGTACGGGATCAATAGTCGAGAGTTGAAAAGTGTTTGACATCAGTCCAACTCCTCAAATTCAATGATTGTCTTGTTGAGTTGTGCCCACTCTGATTGGCGTTGATCAATCAGTTCACGACGAGTGACTGTGATAAGTGACTGCAGTGAACCACACGCTTCCTTGTGCCCACTTTCGAAAAGGGCATCTGCAACGGCTGCTGCTAGTGCCGCACGTCGATCGGTGCCAACGCGCATTGCCCAACCTAAGTGATTACCAATTGCGACTTCAGCAACGGTGACAACTACGTCGGCAAGGTAAAAGCGCTCCTCACAAACTGGTTCACGTACTTGGAATTGCACTGTTCCCGTATGGGGAGAGCGGACAATCCGCAATTGTGATGAGAGTTCGGCTTCTTCTAGAAGCCTGTCAACTAACGAAGTGAGCTCCTCTGTGTTCGCTTGCGCAAGTAGTGAGCTTCTCCCTTCGCGCGAATCAATCTCTGGAATATCTGAGTCAAGGAGCAAATTCGTTGGCATGTGATGAACCTATTTGTCAAATTGAACATTGTCGTTGACAAACAATTAACCAAGCATGACTTCTAAGTGACAATGAAGAATCTTGCAAAAACAACTTTTAGTGTTCACCAAAAGTTTGAGATGCTGTGGCGCAGAAAACTTTTTGGCGTTACTTCACACTTTTATTATTTCGTTCGTGAAACATTTAAAGCCCACAATTATCCTCACGCTGACAGCATCATTGTTGTTGTCAGCAACGTCACTACTAACAGCACAATCGGTTGGTGCAGCAACTGAAACAGGCGCAGGCCTTAAGTTTCTCGGTCGTTGGGTCAGCGGCAGTGGAATCGGTGGCGCAGAAATATCAGCGTTCGATGCAGCAACTTCTCGTATCTATGTCACGAATGGCGCTACCAACCAGATTGATATTGTTGATATCTCAGATCCAACAGCCCCTAAGAAAGTTAAGTCTCTCGATCTTGCTGCAAAGGGCGTAACCGGAATTCAGAGCGTCGCAGCTAAGAACGGAACCATTGCAATCGCTGCTTCCATGACATCTTCCCAAGCTCCCGGCAAGGTATTCCTTGCTGACACCGATGGTGAACTCCTTGAATCGGCACCTAATGGTGTGGATGTTGGTTCTCTTCCAGACCACGTCACTTTTTCTCCAGACGGCCAATTTGTCTTGTCTGCAAATGAAGGAGAACCAAAGTCGTATTGCCTCACCGATGGAAAACTGCCAACTACCACAGACCCGTACGGCTCAGTTTCAATCATTGACGTCAACGCAGCAACACCCGTGGCAACAACGCTCACTTTCGAAGCTTTCGATGAGCGTGCAAGCGCTATCGCCTTTGAAGGTGGCCGTATTTTTGGGCCAAATGCAACTGTGGCTCAAGACCTTGAGCCTGAGTACATTTCAGTATCTCCAGATAGCAAGTACGCCTTCGTAACTTTGCAAGAGAACAACACAATTGCAACCATAGATTTGGCTACAAAAGCAATTTTGAACCTCACGCCACTCGGTTACAAAGATCATTCCAAAGTTGGCAAAGGTCTTGACTCGAACAACAAGGATCTTGCAGCAGTCATTGCTCCACAATCAACAATGGGCATGTACCTACCTGATGCAATTGCATCCACACGCGCCGGCGGAGTGAACTACTTGTTCACCGCTAACGAAGGTGACTCCCGCTCGTACCCATGCGTAATGGGTGGAACAAGTGCCACCACAATCCAGGACGAAGATGCGTCTTTCAGCAAAATTGCTGATTCATCGGTATCAAAGACTCTTACTGCTGATGCAGCTATCGGTCAATTGAAGACAACACCGTTCGCGCCAGCGTCTGTTGCAGGTTCTCCTGTCACATCAAGCACCAAAGTTAAGTCTGCTTACTCATTTGGAACGCGCTCATTCAGTGTGTGGAAAGCCAATACAGTTTCTGGCATCTTCAAGGCCGACTTGGTCTATGACTCGGGTGATCTGCTCGAGAATCTTGCTAAGGAACAGCGCGGGAACTTGTTCAACTCAGACTGGGACACCAAAACAGGTGCAATTAAAGCTATCGACGCTCGCAGTGCCTCAAAAGGACCAGAACCAGAAGGCATCGCTATCGGAAGTGCATACAATCGCAAGTGGATGGCTCTCACTTTGGAGCGCGACGGCGGAGTGGCCCTCTTTGATGTCACTAACCCAGTAATCCCTAAGTATGTCGATTACATCAACACATCAATCCCTACTGGCAACATTGTTACCGGCAAAGCAACAGCAACAGCTGGAGACGTGTCACCTGAAGGCGTGATGTTCGTACAACCAATGGATAGCCCAACTGCAACTGCGTTGGTCATCGTTTCATACGAACTTTCCGGAACTGTTGCAATTTATGAAATCCCGTCAAAGCGCCCACACGCGCCAACTGGTATGAAGATTTCAGTGAATGACAAGGGATTGAAAGTTAATTTCGCCGCTTCAAAAATCAAGGGCTGGTCAGGCTCTGCAAAATATGTCGCAGTGTGCACATCAGTTACCGGAACTCGGTACACCGCATCAAGCACTAAGTCGCCTGTAGTGGTCAAGATGCCGTTCACAGCTAAGCGCTCTTACCGCTGCACGCTTCAAGCGAAATCAAGTACTGGCAACAGTGCAATTCTCACCAGCAAGACCGTTTACGGATCTAAGTAATCAATCCAACTAATCGAAACAAAATTTAAGGAAATAAACCATGTATTCAGCAAAGAAAACGTTACGACGCATTGCGGCCGTGACAGCAGTATTAACAGCCGTAATGGCAATCAGTTCTGGTTCTGGCGTTCAAGCCAAAATTGAAGCAAAAGTTGGTGACAAGTGCACCAAGGCCCAATACGGAAAGACATCAAAAGTTGGTGCAACAAGGGTTCGTTGCACGTTCAAGAACAAAAAGTACACGTGGACAAAAGTTGCCACTACAACTGCAACTACCATCCCCGTGAAAGTAAACAAATCGAAGTGGCCAAAGAAGTTTGTTATTGGAGCAGTTCCTTCTGAGAACGCCTCTGCAATGACGCTAAAGTATCAAGGTTTGGTGCGATTGTTCCAAGAAGAACTAGGAATTCCTGTGGAGTTCTACTCAGCTACTGACTACGCCGGAATCATTGAAGCGCAGATTGCAAACAAAGTTGATTTGGCTTTCTACGGACCATTTTCTTACGTCATCGCAAAATTGAACGGTGCAAAGATCGAACCAGCAGGTGTTGCTGTTTCATCAGCAACCGGTACTCCTGGATACCGCTCATATGGCGTTGCAAAAGCAAACAATGCTGCAGTAAAAACAATTGCAGACTTCAAGGGCAAACGAATCTGTTTCGTTGACCCAGCATCAACCTCGGGTAATCTGTATCCAACAGCAGGGCTTCTTGCAGCCGGTGTTGACCCTGCAAAGGAATCTACACAGTACGCCGGTGGTCATCCACAGTCAGTCCAAGCAATTAACAAAGGGACATGTGACGTGGGCTTTGCGTACGATGACATTCTGGATAAGGAAGTTCCTGCTGGAAAAGTGTCTGGTGTTGGTGCAAGTGACATCAAAGTGGTTTGGAAATCAGGCTTGATCGCCGGTTCGCCAATTGCAGTTCGATTGAATATGGAACCTTCTCTTGTCGCTGCGGTTCGTGACATTGTGTTGAACAAAGCCAACAAGACCGCAATGGTGAAGGCCGGTCGTTGCACCACTGAAGCAACATGCCAGATCATTGAAGACTCTTCTTGGGGTTTCGTCAAAACAACTGACTCGTACTATGACGGTGTTCGCGCAGTGTGCGAATCGACTAAGTCAACGAAGTGCAAGTAGATCACGCTGTGGTAGACAGTGACGTGGCTGTAAAAGTCACGTCACTGTCAAAGCGTTTCCCTAATGGAACGCTCGCTCTCGACAATGTGTCCCTCGAAGTTCCTCGTGGGCAAGTACTTGCTCTCATTGGGTTATCTGGTTCTGGCAAATCAACATTGTTACGCACACTGAATGGACTACACGCTCCTACAGGCGGCAAGGTTGTGGTTCAAGGAACTGATGTATCTGTAGCAAGCGGAAAATCTCTCCGTACATTGCGTCATCGTATTGGTTTTGTTTTTCAGCAGTTCGGCCTTGTCGGTCGAGCAACCTGTATGGAGAATGTCCTGGTTGGTTCTCTCGGAAGCCTTCGTGGCCCTCGCCTCGGAGTGCGTTCGTACCCTGTTGCGCTTCGTCGCAAAGCTCTTGAGCAATTAGAGCGAGTCGGACTTTCGGAACAAGCGTTCCAGCGAGCAGACACCCTTTCCGGTGGGCAAATGCAACGTGTAGCAATCGCGCGAAGCCTGATGCAAGAACCATCGGTTCTATTAGCTGATGAGCCGGTAGCTTCCCTCGACCCGGAATCAGCAAATCAGGTACTTGATTTAATCTTGCGCATTGCTCGTGAAGACGGCATGACCGTGATCTGCACATTGCACCAGGTTGAACTCGCACTCGGTTGGTCAGACCGCATTGTTGGTCTTCGTGCTGGACAGATTGTACTTGATCAGATGAACGCACAATTGAGTCAGGAACAAGTGATGGAGGTGTACCGCACAACCGGACCCTCTCAAATTTCTGAGCCTAATGCTCTGTTGCAAAGTGCATGAGTCCTTCAGCCACTAAAGAGCATCTGTCCCCCCCGATTACAGCGATACAAGTACAACTGTTCCTTTTTACAGTTGCATGCTTAGTTGCATTCGTATGGTCATGGATTTTCCTTGGAATGAGTTTCAGCGGAATCACCAGCAGCTTCGGCGACGTTGGTCGTCTCCTGAAGCGTATGGTTCCGCCTGATTTCTCTAATATCTCGAATATCGTTGATGCCACCATAGAAACCGTATGGATGGCTGTGATGGGAACAGCTGGGGCAATTGTCCTTAGTTTTCCTTTAGCCCTTGGTGCTGCAAGAAATACATCTCCACACCCCACTATTAGGTATGTGTGTCGAACAGTCATATCCCTTACTCGTGCAGTCCCAGATCTAGTGCTCGGTGCAGTGTTTGTGTCTGCACTAAGTATCGGCCCTTTGCCGGGTGTGCTGGCTCTTGCGATTCACTCAGTTGGAATGGTGGGCAAGTTGTTCGCTGATGCAATTGAGCAAGCCGCAGAAGCTCCTCGGGAAGCAACAATTTCTGTAGGCGCTACTCGTCGCCAGACAACGCGTGCATCAATTCTTCCGCAAGCTATGCCATCGATGATCGCAACCGCGCTCTTTCGTTTGGAAATAAATATTCGCGCATCTACTGTGCTTGGCTTGGTAGGTGCGGGAGGTATTGGTGTTCTCATTCAGACCTCGTTGCGCTCTATCGACTATGAATCCGCACTTGGTGCTGTATCGGTTATCTTCGTTGTCGTAACTGTTGTAGAACTACTTTCTGTTCGCATTCGGAGTTCAATTCTGGGTGAAGCCGCAGCCATGGCGCAGTCATCTCGTCACGGTTGGTTTTCGCAAAGAATTATCGCCCGCGATACTCGTATCAACAAGAAATCATTTGAAACACGAGCTCTCAGTCCGCCGTGGACTTGGGACCGTATGTTTAGTACTGCCACTATCTCTGGCTTCGTGCTGGCGCTCGTGGTTGCCGTATTGACAATAGATATTGACTGGGCGCGTTCTATTCCCCTCATGCCTCAGATCGTCACAGTTTTTGGTGATCTGTTTCCACCTGATTTCACAACAGTTCGTTCAGAGATGGTGACAGGAATTGTGGAATCTGTAGTGATCGCTGTAATCGCCACGGGACTCGGACTACTCATCGCAGTACCCCTTAGTCTGTTGGCCGCACGCAACATCATGATCAAGAGAATTCTTTCTACTGTTACTCGGTTGGTGATGTTGGCATTTCGCGGCATTCCTGAATTAATCATCGCAGTCATCTTCGTAAGCGCCATGGGGCTTGGTCCCGTTCCCGGAACCTTGGCGCTCACGGTGGTGACTGCGAGCTTTTCTGCCAAACTTTTTGCTGAAGCATTAGAGGAAGTAGATCCATCTCCCCGTGAAGCGGTTGTTGCAGTTGGTGCAGGGAAAGTTCAAGAGTTCTTTGCAGCCGTCGTTCCGCAATTCATGCCTGCGTTTACCGGTCACTTTCTCTACATCTTGGACGTCAACCTTCGTTCCTCAACAGTGCTTGGCATCGTCGGTGGCGGTGGAATCGGATTCCTATTGCTGAACTCGATGAGAGTTTTGGAATTTCAAACCACTGGCGCCATCGTGATTTCGATATTTGCAATTGTCCTGGCTATCGAACTGATTGGTAACTGGGTTCGTCAACTATTGCGGTAACGCTCTAGCCACAGTTACCGCAGCGAATTGATCATCAGCCCGAGAAGGCCGACTGTCACAAGTTGTGACGACATGATTGCCGTAAACATCTTCCAGCTCTGATTGCGAAACCCGCGTTCTATCGTGGCAGTGAGTTCAAGCATTGCGATCTCAACTGAATGTTGCAACTTCATAGTCGACATCTCAAGAGAGTGGCGTGATTGTTCAAGGTCTCGTTTGGTTGCGAATTCTGTCCAAGTGATTGGCGGTAGCTGCTCCATAAGAATGTCAGCCTCCTCAGTGCCAATGACTTCACAAAGGCGAGCATGTAGCCGCCGCTTGTTTTGTTCTGTAAAAGCCAAAGTAGCCCCCTTAGTTGGTATCTGCAAACGATGTGTGGCCCCAGCAAGCACCTTTGGCAGTGGGTTGTAGAACGCACCTGATTATTTGACGCAGTGGTGTTACCCGCGGGTAAGTTAGAGCTATGGCTGATTTCTCCCTCTCCCTCACTGAAGACCAACTCCAGATCAAAGACTGGATTCACCAGTTCGCTGTTGACGTAATGCGGCCGAACGCGCACGAGTGGGATGAGCGTGAAGAGTTCCCATGGCCAATCGTGCAAGAGGCCGCAAAGAACGGTTTGTACGGTCTTGATTTCCTTATGAGCGCAATGGCTGATCCAACCGGACTCACCATGCCAGTTGCAATCGAAGAAATGTTCTGGGGCGATGCTGGTCTCGGTATGGCAATCATGGGTTCAGGTCTTGCAGCTGCGGGAATTTCCGGCAACGGAACACCAGAGCAAATGATGGAGTGGGTGCCACAGTGTTACGGCACACCAGACGATGTGAAGCTCGGTGCGTTCTGTGTGTCAGAACCAGATGCAGGCTCTGACGTTTCTTCATTGCGCACACGCGCCGTCTACGACGAAGCAACTGACGAATGGGTAATCAACGGAACAAAAGCATGGATCACTAACGGTGGCATTGCAAACATTCACGTTGTTGTTGCAGCAGTTGATCCAGAACTTAAAGGTCGTGGCCAAGCTTCATTCGTGATTCCGCCAAACACTAAAGGTTTGTCGATGGGGCAGAAGTACAAGAAGCACGGTATTAAGGCATCGCACACATCAGAAGTCGTTCTTGATGATGTTCGTGTTCCTGGTCGTTGCCTTCTTGGCGGCAAAGAAAAGCTTGATGCAAAAATTGCACGCGCTCGCGAAGGCGGCCACTCTGCAGGTGCACAGCCAGCAATGAAAACATTCGAAGCAACTCGTCCGGCAGTGGGTGCGCAAGCACTTGGTGTTGCACGTGCTGCCTACGAATACGCACTCGATTATGCAAAAGAGCGCGTTGCTTTCGGCAAGCCAATCATCATGAACCAAGCCATTGCATTCAAACTTGCAAACATGGCCACTGAAATTGATGCATCACGTCTTCTCATTTGGCGTGCATCTTGGTTGTCAAAGAATGGCGGCTTTAAGAACGCTGAAGGTTCAATGAGTAAGTACAAGGCATCTGAAACTGCAGTACGTGTTACTGAAGAAGCAATTCAGATTCTTGGTGGCTATGGCTACACACGCGAATACCCAGTCGAGCGCTGGCACCGTGACGCCAAGATTCACACCATCTTCGAAGGTACTTCTGAGATTCAGCAGTTGGTGATTGCCCGTGCAATCTCTGGCCTACGTATCGAATAACTCAGTTTTGTTGCAGCACTAGGTCCTGGCGGCGTCGCTCGGGTGAGGGTTACTGTGCTTGACTAGAGCCTGTGACGGAGAGACCAACGCGCAGCAATGGACGAGAGACTATGTCGCGAATCCTTGACCATGCGCGTCGAGAACTTGATGAATTTGGCCCTGTCAAGTTCAACATCATGCGTGTCATTGAAGAATCTGGTGTTTCAAAAAGCTCGGTGTATCACCACTTTGGTGGACGTGATGGCGTCATTTCTGCAGTCGAAGTACAGCGATTGATTGACGAACGTATGGCAAACAATGCACTTCTTGCTCAGATTCTTGCCAGCGTGAACTCAGGCGAAGAATGCCTTGATGTCATAGAGGCAGGATTGCGTGCGGCATCGAACGCAACCGGCCGAAAGAACAGATCACATCGCATCGCAATAGTCGCAGCAGCGCAACACATTCCAGTTCTGACTGAATCACTTGCACAAGAATCGCGCATTGCTGACATCGCACTTACCGAAATGTTGAATGGTGCGCGAGATCGTGGATTGATTAACCCCACTGAATCAGTGGAAGATATTGCGCGGTATATGGCCACGATGTTCATTGGTCGGTCAGCTTTGGACACCTTTGAGTCTGAAGAATTTGATGCCGCTTGGATCCGAATGTCGATGGGCGTTTTACGCGGATTTCTTCAGCCATCACCCAGCAAAAAATCGGAGAACTAGTCTCTGCAATTAAACACGCTGACGCCTGAAGGATTCAGCTTCGAGAAGTGAAGCGACGCAACTGATTTCTCACTAGGTCATCTATGTACTGAGATAGATCGGGTCCGAATCCGCTTCGAATATCAAAACCTTCAACATGCATGTGGCGAGCGCCGTGTTGTCGAAGGCCTGACTTCATTGACTTCACAAGTGAATTGGGGCCGCACATAACAATGTGTGTGTTGAGTAACTTCTTGTTCTCGATTGCGGAAATGACTTGATCTGGGTGGAGGCGATTCTCTTCATCAGACGCGTGAACATGCAGGTGAATTCGACCTTCACGTTCTGCAACTTCGAGCATCTCAATTGCGGGTGCATTGCCACGAGATGGAACGCAATAGAAAAGGTATGGGGTAGGGCCGTCTTCGGGCAGCCGCGAGATTGATGTGCCAAGGAACGGTGTGATTCCCACGCCACCTGCAATCCAAACAACATGATCAACAGCGTGATCGGGAATTGGTTCCAAGTGTCCGTATGCGCCTTCCACCACAACGCGGTCATTGATTGCAAGAGAAGTGACGAGTTGATGTGTCCAGTCGCCTAAATCGCGAATGACAAATCGAAGGCACTCTTCGTCTGGTGATGACGCAATGGTAAACGGATGTGGCTCACGTAAGCCAGGAACTTTCACTGTAAGAAATGCAAACTGACCTAATTGGTACTTCAGTGGTTTTCCAACTGGTTCCAACTCAACCGTGATTACTTTGCCGATGATTTCAATATTCGAAACCCGATGAAGTTTTCCTTTTCGGAACATGTCACGCCACAGCACTCGGTAGATCCATGCCACAATCCCAAGAAACATGAACCCAGTGAACCATGAGCCCCAAAAGGAATCGTTCGCGTACGGCTTTGTGGATGTATAGAAATGCCAACATGAGAATGCATAGGGGAGAACCAGAAGTTTGTGGGTGAAACGCCACCAACGAGTTGGAATCCATCGGAGAAGGCTGATGCCAACAAGGATGTAGAGAAGAGTTGATCCGGTTTCCGCTAGGTCTTCGGCTGTATCGGCAATGTCTTTGGATGCTCCCCGAATTCCCTTGACGTCATCAACTATTTCCAAGTGCAGCCACATGGCGCCCACTGACAACGCACCTAACCAGCGGTGCCACACATACATGCGATCAACACCACCGAAGATTTGCTCGAGTGGCAGTATGCGCGTGGAGAGAAGGTTGCTCCATGTCATCATCATGATGGAGACAGACCCGATGAACAATGCGAAGGAGGCGTTCCCGTCACCAATTGTTTTGGTGAATGCAAACCACCCAACCAAAATCGTTACCACTGCCATGCCAGGACCAATCCATGTGTAATTCACTGTTGGTAGTTGCGGCGCTACCGGCTTGGTGAGGCGCCAGTCAGAAGGACTTCCAAGGAGTCTCCTGGCAAGAACTTGAGTGTTCTTCATAAATCGAATCAGCATTTGTCGGCTACTCCGTTGGGTCATCTTGAGATGAGGCATCAACACTGAGACGACGCAGTGGGCCTGTAAAACCAACGAGCAATGTGACAACAATAAACAGAGCACCAATCACAAACAGAAGTGGTGCGATTGACACCGATTGAACAATAAGGCCGAGGGCCAATGTGCCTGCAGGTGTTGCGAGGTACATCAGCGAGAACTGTGTTCCGAAAACTGGACCATGCAACTGTTGGGGCATTCGTTGCTGAACTAGGTAGTTGCTCATTGGGCTCACGGGACCAAATGCAAGCCCGAGTGCTAGCCCGAGACCAATAAAGATGATGGCATTCGGCAAGAAAGCCATGGCGCAAACAACTGCACCAATAAGTGTCATTGAGACGATCACCATATTACCGGGAGAGAAGATTCTGACTGCACGATGGAACTGAAGCGCACCAATCACGATGCCCACTGACATAGCTGATAATACAAAACCAAGTGTTCGTGGTTCATTCAGATCCCGGAAGTAACGGGACAGAACAATTGATTCAACAGGCATATAGATAGCCGTAAGCAATGTGTACAGGCCAACAAGAGACAACAGCGGTTTGTCGTTCCATAGTGCGCTCATGCCAATACGAGTTTCCTTGAACACGTTCTTTACAGAGAAGCTTTCGTCTGACTTCGTATAGGTCGTGACTACGGGGATAAAGAAAGCTAAGCAAGAGGCTAGAACGAAGACAATTGCAATCAGATAGAAAGTTGCATTGATGCCAACAAAGCTGATTGCTAGCGCTGCGCCGGTTGGCCCGAGAACAGTTCCGATTGTCGCAGCGGCTTCGTACGTGCCATTGAACTTGATTAATGAAAGGCCATCTCGCTCCGCTACTGCTTGTATTAGTGACTTGCGTGCAGTGGCCCCGGCTGGGTCAAACATTGCCCCAATGATTGCGATGATAAGTAGTGAGGTGAGGTTCAGCCCAAACAGAGATCCAACGATGGGGAACAGAACAACGGAACCTGCTGAGATGATGTCGGCCCAAATAGAAACTGGTCGGGCCCCAAGAACGGCGATCAGCCCACCAATAATTGGTGCTGTAAAGATCACCGAGAATCCACTGATGCCAAGAACTACTCCGGCATTTGCAGAAGACCCTGTTGTCTCAAGAACTAGCCAGGGAATAGCAATGTGAACAGCGGAGTTGCCTACAGATGCAAACAATGCGGCCAACGCCAACAGGTGACTGTGACGAATCCGCATTCGTACAACACTATGCGAAATATCTATTCAGGCAATGGCAGGACCACTGCAATCACTTGCTAATTGATCAAATTCTTGAAAGTTAGAACGTGACTGACATCAGGTCGCGGCCGACCAAACAGTTACCTGTGTAGCCGCCGGCTTTCACATCATCTGAAAATGCTTGTTCTTCAGCTTCGTTACTTGGTGGTGGCCCAAGGTGGGTGAGCATCAGGGTTTGTACCTGCGCGCGTTGTGCCATGGCGCCCAATGAAATTGAGTCGGAGTGATAATCAAGAATTGAATTGATGCGCGGAAAGGTCTCCATAAAGGGTTCCAGCGGGGCGCGGCGAAATGCTTCGTGAACAAGAACATTTGCATTGCGACTGAAATCTTCTACTTCTTGACACACACGGGTGTCGCCAGAGATAACCACTGAACCATCCGGTGTTGTGACTCTGTACGCAACTGCATCGGGTACTGGTTCGTGATGCACAGCGACACTTTCCACCACAACTGCTCGGTCTTCAGATGCCCATATTTCTGCAACGGTGAAAGAGGCGGGAAACTCGCGAGCATCAAGAACCACTTCGCGTGAACCCGTGTGCTCGCGACGAATGTGAGTGTCTTCTTCGTATGGCTCAAGCATTCGTTTCACGAAACGTGCTGCACCACCAGATGGGGCAAAAATAGGCAATGGAATAGCCACTTTGTCGAATTGAGTTTCAATCCATCGTGACAAAACGAGTTCAGCTAACCCAAAAACATGATCGCTATGGATATGAGTGATGAATACGGCATCAAGATCGGCCAGTCTGAGGCCAGCTTCAATTAGTCGGTTACATGTTGCGCGTCCTGCATCGAATTGCACAACTACGTCGTTGTGTTTTACAAACACGCCAGCTCCGGCGCGACCTGGTGCAACATTGGGTAATCCGGTACCAGTGAGAGTGACTGTTGTTGTCATGATGTAACCACTTCTGATTCGAGTTGTGTTGAGACGAGAGAAACAACTTTGCTGAACTGTTCAAGATCTTCGGCGGGAATTGCGGCGTACATTCGCGCACTGTGTTCGGCTATCTGCGCGATGATCTGATCAGCAACTGCAGCTCCGCTCTTGGTAATTGAAACAAGTGAGCTTCGGCGATCCGAATCGTCTGCAATGCGAATTATGTGTCCAGATTGTTCTAACTGTGTCAGTCGGTGAGTCAGGCCGGAGGGCGAGACCATCGCAACTTCAGCAATGAATGAGGGCATCAATGTGCTGGCAGCTCCGTGGCGACGAAGAGTGGCCAGAACGTCGAACTCGCCAACCGTCAGTCCGTGCGATTTAGTGATGATCTCAATCTTGGTCATCGCAGCTTCAGCCATGGCATGGAACCGCAACATGTAGCCCATGGGCTCAAAATCAAGGTCTGGCCTCTGTTCTTGCCAGGTCGACACGGTCTCATCTACGTATTTGCCAATTTCCATAGTCCCATTATAGGCATATAGTTTGACATCAAATAGTTTGATGCCGTACCATTTCCCTATGGCACTGAACGGACTATTAGATATTCAACTTGCGGTAACAAATCCGCAGGAGCTCTTCGACTTCTGGTTGGAGCATGGAATGAGCGCGACATCAGATGGCGTGCTCGGCACCCCTGATCGTCCCGTGCAGATGCAAGTAAAGGAAGGCACACATCGCCACCTTTCCTCGATGCATCTCAGTTGTGACACTGAGGCTGACATCGCTGCGATCACGAAGCGTCTAGCTGATGCCGGACTTGCATCGACGGGTGACAGCACCACGGTGCGATGCACCGACCCAATCTTTGGCCACTCAATAGTTATTGATGTTGGTTCGCCACATTCTTTGACACCAACTCAGACTCGTGCGTTCAATGGCCCCGGTGAACGTACTCGCGTAAATACCCGAGCAGATGCGGTGTTGCATACAGAAATGCCAGTTATTCGTCGTGTTGGTCATGTTGTTCTCGGAACGCCGTTTCTTGCTGAAGCAGTTGATTTCTACTCCAATGTTTTGGGCTATCGCATCTCAGACCAAATCATGAAGGGTTTCGCAACGTTCATGCGTGTCGAGTCTGATCACCACAACTTGATGATTCAGCCTGGCCCTACCTCATATCTCAATCACTACGCAGTAGAAGTAGACGATATTGATGCTGTAGGTCTTGCTGGTTCAAATGTGTTGAAAGACGAACGCGTCTCCAGCATCATCGGTGTTGGCCGACACAATCTCGGAGCCAATGTGTTCTGGTACTTGCGTGACCCATCAGCAAACATGTTCGAGTTCTTCTCTGACATGGACCAGATTGTTGATGAAGAACTGTGGGATCAAGTGCATCGTCGCCTCGATTGGGAAGGTGAAGATGGGCCGTCCGGTTTCTCAGTATGGGGACCAACTGATCCACCTGAAGAATTCTTCAATCCGTCCGACCTTCCTGCTATTGCCGCTGCTCGTGAAGCAAGCGGATTGATGTAACACAATGGATCTTGGAATTAAAGGTAAATGGGCCATCCTTGCTGGCTCAAGTAGAGGACTCGGCCGTGCATGTGCAGAAAGCATTGCGCGCGAAGGAGTCAACGTTGTCATTAATGGTCGCAACCAGGCAGATGTCGATGTTGCAGTTGCAGAACTGACATCGCGTTATGGCATCAAATCAGTTGGAGTTGTGGGCGATTCTGCAATGTCGAGCGTGCAAGATGAACTCATGGCCGCATGCCCGACGCCCGACATCCTGTTACTCAACGGACAAGGGCCGTCGCCAAAGAGTTTTCTAGATATTGAAATTGATGACTGGAATGCCGCAGTGCTGCAAGCACTCACGGGGCCGTTGGGTCTTGTGCAGCGTGTCGTACCAGGCATGAGAGAACGTGGGTTTGGTCGCATTGTTGCTGTCAGTTCGGCAATGGTGAAATCACCCCACTCAATAATGAGTTTGTCGCATGGAACACGTTTGGGTTTAACAGGAGTCTTGAAGGGCTTGTCGAAAGACCTTGCACAGTTCAACATCACTGTGAACCAGTTGTTACCAGAGCGATTTGATACTGCTCGCCAAGAACAAATGGCGCATGTTGCAATGAAATTTCTTGGCATCACCTACGAAGAAGCACGGGCGAAGCAAATTGCATCAATTAAGGCTGGCCGTCTTGGCCGCCCCGATGAATTTGGTGATGCTTTTGCTTTCCTGTGTGCGGCACAAGCTGGATACATCAGTGGTCAAAACCTGCAACTTGATGGTGGCAGTTACGAAGGAGTTTTCTAATGACAATGACATCAGCACGCATGGGTAGTCACGTGGCTCGCCCTATCGAACAATTAGTCAGTGAGATCTCTGCATTGCATTCGCAATTTGATGCAACTGCCGCAGAATCTGAAGAATTGGGCGATGCCCCTCCGGCATTAGTGGACCTTATGCGCCAGATTCGCGTGCCCATGATTAAGGCACCTCTTGAAGCCGGCGGCGATCGTCTGTTGTTGGCAGACCAGTGCCGTTATTTCACTGCGCTTAGTTACTCAAACGCAACGGCCGCATGGACAGGTTTCAACCACGCAGGTGCAGCAGCTGCTGCAGGGTCACGCCTCAGTGATGAGGGCGTTGAGTTGTTGTTTGGCTCAGATCCATCACCGTTTCTCGCTGCAGTGGCATTGCCAACCGGAACGTTTACTCGTGTTGACGGTGGAGTATTGGTGAACGGCACATGGAATTATGCAAGTGGAGTTCGCCACGCCGATTGGGCAATGTTGACTGCGATCGAAGCATCCGAGACGCCGTCGGTCACTCTTGCGGTAATTCGTACAGCAGATGCCACAGTGCACGGTGATTGGAATGTCATGGCGCTGAAGGGAACCGGCAGTGTTTCAATCACGGCGAAAGACGTGTTTGTTCCGACAGCATTAACAGTTGACCCAATGGAACCGCCAAAGCGCGGCGGTTCCGTATTCGGATTGAACTACCCAGTTTTTGTAGCCGGTGAGAATCTTGGTTTTACTTTTGGTGCATGCACACGATTCATTGATGAGCTTGTTGTGTATGCGCGCGGTAAATCACGTGGTTTTGATGGTCGTCTCGCAGATCGCGGTGCGTTTCAATATGAGCTCGGTCGTAGTTCGCAACAACTAAAGGCTGTGCAAGCCCACGCGCTTGCCACGCTGGCCGAAGTTGATGACGCAATGGAAAACGGTGGCGAGTTCAATGCACGCCATGAAGCTGGCGTTACTGCCATGACGGCGTATTGCACTGAAACTGCAGTTGCTGCCATTTCACGCCTCATGAGCTTTGCTGGTGCAGGTGCATTGTTCAATACAAGTCCGTTACAGCGATGCTTCAGAGATGCACAAGGTTCAGCGCAGCACCTAGTGGCCTCGAATCAATCGCTTGATAAATACGGCGCCGTGTTGCTCGCTGACTCATAGCCATGAAAATTGCAGTTATCGGCGGGGGAATAGGCGGGCTTACTGCCGCTCTTGCTCTGTCACAGAACGCACATGACATCACGGTCTTTGAACGTTCCGCAGGTATCCGAGAAATTGGTGCTGGCGTACAGATCAGTCCAAATGCCGGAAGGCTCTTGCATTCACTTGGCTTGGGTGCGGCGTACTCAGAAATCTCGGTGAATCCACATCGGGTAGTACTTCGACGCTGGGAAGATGACTCAATTATCCGAGCCACTGATCTTGATGAAAGCTTCTTATCGCAGCATCAAGTACCACTAGCAAACGTGGCACGTAATGAATTGGTAGAGATACTGGGTAGTGCTGTTGCTGCGCGTGCAAACGTGACTCTGAAGTTTTCAACACATGTTGTCAAAGTAGAACCAGGCGATGCGTCGTCTGAAGTGATTTTTGCAGATGACTCATCGCAATCGTTTGACATTGTGATCGGTGCGGACGGCATCCATTCTGTAGTCCGGCCATGCGTTGGCGGCATTGATAAGCCCCGTTTCAGCGGCTCGGCTGCATATCGCGCATTGGTGCCCCGCAGTGCCGTTGAAGATCTGCCGATTGACGTAACAAATCGCATGGGGCCAGACCGCCATGTTGTTAGCTATTTCATTGGTCGCAATCGCAGCCATCTCAACCTTGTGTGCATCTCGCCAGAGGATTCCTGGGAAACCGAATCATGGACTGAACAAGGAACCATGGAAGATCTGCTTTCACGCTTTGAAGGATGGTCTGCAGAATTTCTCGCGCTACTCGGACGAGTGGAAGAACCGATCTTTCGGTGGGCGTTATATGACCGTGAACCATTGGAACAGTGGGGAATAGGAACAACCACTTTGCTTGGCGACGCCTGTCACCCGATGCTTCCGTTTATGGCGCAAGGCTCGTGCCAAGCAATAGAAGACGCCGTTGTTCTCGCACGCTGCCTGTCAGATGCAAACACCAGCGACCCAGCTAAGGCATTACGCCGATACGAGGACGCACGTCAGGGCCGCACGGCACAAGTGCAAACATCGTCGTTGATGAATAGAGATCTATTTCATATGGTTGATGGCCAAGAACAAAAAGATCGAGACATGATCTTCTCTATAAGCCCGCCCGGAATGTCAATTCTCGACTGGGTCTACGAGTACGACGCACTTACTGTCGGTGTTTAGTTAGACGGCAGGGATTAGTTGAGTCATTTCAACTAATCGGCTGTCAAGAAGTGCGGCATGGCGTACTTTTGCGATCTCGCGGTACTTCGCGTTATCAACCTTGTCGATGAAGTGTTGGCGAGTGGGGTAGCGCACAAGAATCGCAAGGTCCCAATCTTCGTCGCCGATGACGGTGTTCTTTGGTAGTCCCATCCAAATTGGGTCACTTCCGAACTTCACGTCTTCAGATTCATTCAGTTCGCCGTATCGACGGAATGCTTGACCACCGGTCATGCCGTCAACGCCGAAACCGTCAAGGGCAATGTCTCGAAACTTCAACAAGTTCAGCATGACGATTGATTCTGTTGGGTCAAGTGCGCGCATCGCGTCAATAGCTGCGTCGTTTGCTTCAATATGTTGCATTTCGCAACTGTATAACTAAAAGATCACTCCACGCACACACAGTATGCCAACCACGAGGACGGCGACTCCGAGCATTTTGGATACGGCCGTGGATGGCCAATCTTTACTGTCGCGTGCGAACCAATCGACGGCTCCCAATGCGATACCAGGAATACTTAACAAGACGAATGCATACAGAAGTGTATTTGGCGAATCGCCGTAACGATTGTTAACCAACATTCCCCACCACAACGCGACAAACAACATCACCACAACACGCAGAAGATTTCGTGGCAGGTATCGATGCACAAGAGCAAAATTTGGAAAGTGCTCAGTGAACTGGCTGATCAATTTCGGAATAAAGAACATGGCGCCACCAACCCAAAGTGCCCAGTTATTCCCAATAAAGGTTGCTGCTACAAATAAGAACAGTGCGGTACGAATTAACAGCGATGCAAAGGGTTGCCTATTTACTACCTCGCGGAATTCCTCAACTTCAACAATTCGTAGTCTTTGTGGTGAATAGGCGCGGGCAACGTTTTCAAATATCCATCGTGATGCAATGGCGAGAAGGACTACTAGTTGTATGAGATCAGTTCGGTCTGAGTGCAACGGCTTATATGTCGTCAATGATGGCAGTGCTCCGTACATGCCTCCAGCGGCCCATGCGCCAAAGAGTGCACTCAGCACGAAATCCTTCAGTCGGTTCCAACGAATCTGATCTTCACTTGAATCACGTCGGAACGGTCGTGTGGCCGCCGCCATTAGTGGTGGTGCGAATGAGAAGACTGCGATACCAAGAAAACCTCGAACTGAGTCGATGGAGGTGAATCCGCTACCGAGTAAGAGAGTTATGCCGAAACTGAGCGCAAACAGCATTCCCGCAAACGCATCAATAACCCCGAGAATGCAAATTGCGATGACTAATTCGAGAGAAGGAATCATGACGACGAAGTTCGTATTGAAAGCACTTGCGATACCCACCGCAACACCTGCAAATGGCACTAAGAGCCACATGAAACCGAGCAAGGTGCGCGCGTATGCGCCATCGTCGGCGACTCGAGCAATCATTGGTGAGATTCGGTCAAATGAAGAAGCAATCTTGTTTAGAAGTGTGTCAACCCATTCAAAACGAGGAGTTCGTAATCGGTCTTTGCGCACCTCATTTGAGTGAATTCCATATTCCGCACCAACTGAAGAAATTTCTCCACCAGCTTCTTCGCGTTCAACACTGTCAGCGCTTGGCGAGTCATTGGTTGCCGAATCATTTGGTGTGTTCGACGCGGCTGCAACACCTGATTCTTTGCGCGACACTGCCAATAATGCAAGTGCAGATGCCAGCAGAGCAATCGTTGCTGAATTGCTCATTGGTGGTGCGGGTGGTGGAGTATCGCTAGTTGATGATTGTGCAACTGCAGGCACGACCACGTCGGGTGTTGGAAGGATCTCTACTGCAACTTCCACAACACGCAACGTTCCATCAGGTGCAATGCCATTCAATTGTGCAGTGTGATCTCCGGGGGGTACTGCATCGCCAATGGAGTATTCCTCGGTGAAATTTCCATTGGCGTCTACTTGTAACTCACCCAGTTTTGTCGGAGTTGAGAAGAGCCATGTCGATGCTGGTGTAAATGGCTTTAGTCCGCCACCAGCGATGGTGATGAAGTCATTGGCCTCGAAGATTGGCATGCCGCGAGTATTCAAGCGCAAGGTGACTGAGGATTTAACCTTCGCACCTATTTTTATCATGAGGCCTTCACTGGTAGTGATGGTGAGCGATGTCTCACCCTTGTCTACTTTGACCCATCCGTCTTTGGGCATGCCTGCAATTGCCGCAACATCTTCAACCTTTTTCTCTATTCCTGAAGTGTCGTTAGGAATAAGAGAATTGGGGAGAGTGGTAGTTGTAGTTGGTACGGCTGTTGTAGTTGTTGTTGGTGCGATGGTTGTTGTTGTTGTTGTTGTTGTTGTTGTTGTTGATGTAGCAGCGGCGACCGTTGTAGTTGTGGTGGTTGGTGCGATGGTTGTTGTTGTCGGAGCGACTGTTGTGGTGGTTGGTGCAACTGTTGTGGTTGTCGTTGGTGCCTCTGTTGTTGAAGTAGTCGATGTTGTTGGAATTGTTGTGTCGATAATTAGTGTCAGCGCAGAACTTTGCAGCGAATCATTGCCGGCAGTGTCGGTAACTACTGCCGTCACAGACCATGTGTCATCGGTCAGAGTCGCCAACTCGCATGTAGTGGCCACGGCTGTGTCATAGGTACAGGTGATGGTTGTTGAACCATTTACTGCAGTCATCGTGACTATGTCGCCCGTTTGAACTCCAGAGACACCAATGTCGGGTGTTGTATCAGACGTGGTGTTATCGGTTGACGATGAACCGGCATCTGAAGCTGCATCAAGGTCTGGAAGTGAAGCCCTGCTAGGTGCGGTTGTATCTATGACAATGCTGAGTGGTGCAGATGCCCCAGAAGCATTGTTCTGACTGTCAACTCGACTTGAAGTTACGGACCAAGTGCCGTCAGTCATTGACGGTAGGTCACATGTAGACACACTGGACGATGCAACGTAAGTACAGGTGACGGTTACTGCACCTTTAGTTGCAGTCATCGTGACGGTGTCTCCATCAGTCGCGCCACTTGCTCCCACAGTCGGCGTTGAGTCTTTTGTTTCGTTGTCACTTGTTGAACTTCCAGTGTCCGAAGAAGTGTCGAGATCTGGAGTATTCGGTGCTGAGATTGCAGCAACAGTGATACTCAGTGTTGATGTTGTTGCCCTGCTCAAAACGTCTATTACCGAATAGGAAAGTGGTGTGACTGTCCCCGTAAAACCACTAGCGGGGGTAAATGTCACAATGCCCGTTGATGTATTGACATTCCAGTCACCTTCGCCGCTGACGGCGATGCTCTGCTCAGTGCATGTCGGTGGTGTATCGGCGGTACCACATAGAAGTAATGAACCCGCAGTAATT
>JNSL01000021.1_pt1 | contig 34156 bp, 33 predicted proteins | sample 210691 | NCBI WGS metagenome assembly JNSL01 (sample SAMN02808685, study PRJNA238866) | freshwater metagenome | biome: fresh water; feature: freshwater reservoir; material: water; isolation source: water column of the freshwater reservoir Embalse de Amadorio in Spain | place: Spain: Valencia ...
TGTCACCTCAGAGATCTCGATCACCACGTTGACCCTCAGCGGGTTGTAGTCTTGCGTCACCACGAACGGCTCGCCGTCTCTCTCCACTACCCGCCACACCAGGCCGGCGTCAGTAACGCACGACTCTGCGGTTTTTTCACTAAAGCCCACCAACTGTTGTGCGAACTTCAGGCTGGATTCTGCGACGTCGTCTGGCGAGGGCGACATCGCATCCGTCACGGGTGCTGCTGGGCAAGTCTCTGGCCCGCTCGACGGGGCAGGCGAACAACCAGCCAACAGAATAGTCAGTGTCGCGACCGATAGGCCTAAGAAGATTTTCATGACGCGAGTCTAAGCCCAATTCGACTCGAACACGCTGTGGACTGTGACGAGTGAATTGACTGAAGCCGTCACGCACATTTCTGAAGGTTTTGGTAGAGCCGCCAGCGGCGGAAAGTAACCGTCCTCATCATGTGCCCGATGCTTTCGGGCCTAAAGTTGACTCATGACCTCTCCTCCTGTCGCTGAAGACAAAGCAGCACGTCGTGCCCGGCTAGCGACAGATCGACTTCAGGAGGCCCGTCTAGAGCTTCAACCGATCAATCTTGAGACTTATGCCATTGAGGGACTGACCCACGACGAAGTCGCCTTTCGCGTGCAGCTGCGCTTGACGAATGCCGTCTCCTCCTCGTCGAGCCGTTCGATTGCCAGCATTTTGCGCGCCAATCTTTTCACTCTGTTTAACGCCGTCGTTGGGGGAAGCTTCATCATCTTGCTGATCTTGGGGCAGTGGCGTGACGCCATCTTCGGCGTCATTGTCATAGCGAATATTGGGATTGGAGTGGTTCAAGAATTTCGCAGTAAACGCACGCTCGATCGCCTGGCTCTCATCAGTGCGCCCCTGGCACGCGTTCGGAGAGGTGGCAAAACCGTAGACGTTGCGACCGACCAGGTGGTTCTTGACGAGTTGCTCGTTCTGCGAACGGGCGACCAGGTGCCTGCCGACGCCACTGTTGTGTCATCAGACGGACTCGACCTTGATGAGTCGCTGCTTACGGGCGAATCTGACCCGGTTTTGAAAGAGGTGGGCGACGAGGTCATGAGCGGATCCAGTGTCGTGGCTGGTTTCGGACTCGCGCGCGTCACGCTGATCGGCCCGGAGTCGTACGCCAGCAGAATCACGCTCGAAGCCAAGCGCTTTTCACTGGTCAGCTCGGAACTGAGAAATGCGCTCGCACGATTGATCAAATGGATTTCGTGGGCTCTGATTCCCCTCGTGATCATCGTCACAAACGGTCAGATGCAGAACGTCGGTGGGTGGCAGGCCGCATGGGAGTCGGGCCTGTGGCTCGAGGCCACGGTTCGGTCTGTGGCCAGCATCATCAGCATGATCCCGCAGGGACTCGTGCTCATCACGAGCATTGCGTTTGCGGTGGCTGCCGTAAAGCTCGCGCGACGACAGGTTCTCGTTCAAGAACTTCCTGCCGTTGAAGGGCTTGCCCGTGTGGACGTGGTCTGCTTCGACAAGACGGGCACGCTCACCGAGGGCAGCATCGAGTTCAACGATGTGCACTCGCTCGTGCCCGAGAAGGAGACTCACGCGTGGTCTCGAGCACTGGCGTGGTTTGGGGCCGATGAGAATGCGAACGCCACCGCTTTGGCGCTCGCGCAGCACTTCTCGGTCCACGACCCGGTCACCGCGGTGGGATCCACGCCTTTCTCGTCGGCGCGCAAATGGTCGGCAGTGCGAGACGAATCACAGACCACCTGGATTTTGGGGGCACCCGAAATGGTGCTCGAATCAGGTGCCGACCACGTGCGTGACCTCTGCCGTGCTCGCGCCGAAGTGGGGCTTCGCACACTCGTGCTGGCAAGTTCACCGGGAACCGTAGAAGACGAGCAACTGCCAAAGAAGATTCGACCGGTCGCGATCATCACGTTTGGTGAGAAAGTGCGCGGCGATGCCCGCGAAACGATCGAGTACTTCTTATCTCAGGGGCTAAAACTCAAGGTCATCTCGGGTGACAATCCACGCACGGTGGCCGCGGTAGCGCGCACGGCCGGCCTGACTTTTGTTGGTCACGGTTTTGACGCGCGAGAGCTCCCCGAAGATGTGGAGGAGCTTGCGTCCGTGCTCCAAGAACACGACATCTTTGGGCGCGTCACACCCGAGCAGAAGAAGCTCATGGTCATCGCACTACAGAGCCGAGGCCATGTTGTGGCCATGACCGGTGATGGTGTCAACGATGCGCTCGCCCTCAAGCGTGCAGACTTGGGCATTGCCATGGGAAGCGGGTCGGCTGCGACCAAGGCCGTTTCCCGCCTGGTCTTGCTCGATGGCGCGTTTTCGTCGCTGCCCGGCGTGGTGGCCGAGGGGCGTCGCGTCATCGCCAACGTGGAACGCGTGTCACGTCTGTTCCTCACCAAAACGGCGTGGGCCATGGTTCTGGCAATCGTCTTCGGGGTCATGCTGTGGGCGTTCCCGTTCCTGCCGCGTCAACTTTCCGCCAACGATCTGTTCACGATTGGCCTTCCTGCGTTCGCTTTGGCCCTCTTGCCGAACGCACGCAGATACAAGCCCGGGTTCTTGAAACGCTCTCTTGCCTTTTGCATTCCGACCGGTGTGACGATCGGCGGACTCGTCGTTACTTTGGATGTGGTTCAAAAGTCATTTCAGACGTTTACTGAGGCGCAGACTCAGACCTCCGTGAGTATGTTCCTTGCGCTGGCGGGAATGTGGGTGCTCGTCACCCTCTCGCGGCCATTCAACAGATGGCGATTTTTGATTGTTGCGGCCATGTACCTCGGGTTCGCTGTCGTTTTCTTTGTTCCTGTGTCACAAGACTTTTTTGGATTCGTCACGCTCGAGGGCAACCTTCTCTGGGTAACCCTGGCGTTTGGGCTTGTCGGAGTTCTGGCAGTTGAACTGATTGACCGTATCGTGCAACGAATCATGTTTGGACCCCGAAAGCACTGGGGCCCGGAACGAACGAGTCGTCACTAGTGGGAACGAGCCTCCTCTGTTCATCCGCGACAGAAAATTCTCCATAAATTGATTGCCTGAACCAAGAGATGGTTAGTTCACCTTTGTATTTGAGACACTGTAAGAGTGCACATCAATTCACGTACCGATTACGCGTTGAGAGCCGTGCTTGAAGTTGCTGCTCGGATCGATCACACAACCCCGGTCACTCGGGACGAAATCTCTGAAGCCCAAAACATTCCTCGGCGCTATCTCGCGACAATTCTGACCGATCTTCGTCGGGCGGGCTTGGTGACCGCGTCACGGGGCCCGGAGGGTGGTTATCGACTCGCAAAACCGACCGCGCAAATTGCCCTGGCCGATGTGATTCGGGCCGTGGATGGTCCGCTCACTCAGGTCGGGGGAGTTCGTCCCGAGAACCTCGACTACACGGGATCCGCCGTGAATCTCGGGCGCGTCTGGCTTGAGCTTCGGGCGGCGGAGCGGAAGCTTCTAGAATCAACGACTCTGCAGGAGATTCTTCCTGAGGCAGGCAACGGCGCGTCGACCTAAAAGGGTGCCTTTCCAACAAGAACTGTATTTACTGCATAAATGGTGGTAAATATGGTTCTATGAACATATGGTTGCTCCTGCTTGTGTCGATCGCGGGCTTCGTGGCCCAGCTCATCGACGGTTCCATGGGCATGGCCTTCGGAGTATCTGCTACCAGCCTCCTGCTGCTTCTTGCGTATAACCCTGCTGCCGCCTCGGCGATCGTTCACCTGGCCGAGGTGGCAACGTCAGCTGTTTCGGGGGTTTCGCACATCAGGTTCGGGAATGTGCACTGGCCAACCTTTGCGAAGATCGCGATTCCCGGTGCAGTCGGCGGTTTCATCGGTGCGATGCTGTTGAGCAATCTCGATCTCAGCGCGGCTCGACCTTGGACGTCCGCAATTCTGCTCGTGCTGGGAGTGGTGATTATCGTGAAGTTCGTGAGGGTGAGAGCGGACATGTCGGCGCGCACTGGTCGCAAAAGATGGCTGGTCCCACTGGGGCTCGTTGGCGGCTTCGTTGATGCCACGGGCGGAGGTGGGTGGGGGCCGGTCGTCACCACTTCGTTGACCGTGTCGAGTGTGCTGCAACCGCGCAAAGCAATCGGCACAACGAATACGGCGGAGTTCGTGGTCTCGCTGAGTGCGAGCATCGGTTTCCTGCTCGGACTGGGATCGAGCGCAATCCCGTGGGACGCGGTGCTCGCTCTCATCATCGGTGGTATTTTGGCAGCGCCTCTGGCCGCCTGGTTAGTGACGAAAATTCACCAGCAAATTCTGGGTCTTGTGGTGGGATTTCTCATCGTCTTTCTCAACACGCGTCAGCTCTCAGTTTCTTTTGATGTCCCCGGGGGCGTGCTATGGACGTTGCTGGCGCTCGTTGTGGTTGCCGGGCTCGTCACGGTCGTCACCATCGTGAAACGAGGCAAACGAGGAACGTAACCGTTCACTCGTTCGGCAAGACCGAGGCGCACCCGCCGCCGGAGTGGGGCTCACTTCTCAGCGTTGGGTTAGGCCCCGCGTCGAATCGCCCACTGTTCACAGAGACAGAGCAGGGCATCGATGGTCTTGCCGAAGACGGCCAGCAAGATGATGGCCAGGATGACGCGGTCGGTTCGACCGTTGTTCTGAGAATCCAGGAGAAGGAATCCGAGTCCGGCAGAGGAGGTATTCAACTTTAGGTGGACCCAAAGAAGGAATCCCAGATTCGGGACAAACCCACGATTGCTCCGAAGACCAGTCCCAAGTCGGCTCCGATAGCGAATCCAACCAGCACGCGCTGGACAGAGATGCCGATGAAGGGCCCGAGCAGTCCACGCTGTGTGCGAACCCAGAAGAACAGTGAGGGCAAAACAACTAATGTTACTTTAATTAGCCATGCTACGATTTCCAAGAAAAAATCTTTCACACTCGCTGGAGGCGTAAATGAAAATCACACGCAGAGCAATTTCGGTTTTTCTTGCTGCAACTGTTGCATCCATTGCGCTTACCGCTTTTGGTTCCACAAGCGCCCACGCAGACGCGGCCATCACCACCGACGTTAGCGAGGCGGCCCCTGGTGGTAGCGTCCAATTCACGATTACGCCCGACCCGTCGACCGGACTCACTGAATTGTGTTCATCTTCGACTGCTGCCGTAGCCGATCCACCCGTTGTTGACGCCGATACGAGCAATAACGTAACGGGTTTCTCGGTGAGCGTTCTTTTCGCCTCCGAAGCGGGCATGGAATCGCTGACGGGTAACACTGTGACTTTGTCTGGACTCGGAGGCCAATTCGACGGCCCAGGCGAGGGTAGCTTCAACCCAACCACGGTGTCGACGCCACTCGTCTTCTCCGTTACCGTGCCAGAAGATGCTACTCCGGGAGTTTATGGGTTCTTCGTTTCCTGCACCGGACCAACGACCTACTGGGGATGGGAAAGTTCGGCGTCGATTCCGTTCTTTGTGACGGCAGCACCGGATCCCGACCCGGCGCAGAGAGAACTCCCCGACACCGGTCACAGCAAACTTGATCTGACGATGCTCTGGGGTGCGGGGCTCGCAACGACTCTCGCTGGTGTCGCGTTGATTGTCGTCATGCGACGCCGGGCGAAGGCCTAGCCCGACTCTGGGATTAGCCGGCCACCCAGCTATCCATCGAGAAGAACCGAAGCGAATTGAAGTATTTGTCGTCGGTCTCGCCGGTGTGATCCGAACTGGAGAGCAAGAACCACCCAAAGCGGTCGCCCGTCTTTGTGGTCAGTGGCACCTTAGCCAAAGTAGCTCCCTTAACGGGCGTGCAGCCCCAATATCCACCGCACGTAAATGCCGTTGATGCCAGGCTAATCCAGGGTAGGTCGGGACTACCGATTTTGCCCTGAACGCCCATGGTGAAATCGGGGGCACTGAGCTTTACCGTGACCACAAATTGAACCGGGGTGGAGCCAAAGTTGGGCGAAACAACGAGGTTGTTGAACTGTGAGGGGTTGTCTTTCCCGCTGTAGTCGCTGCAACTCCACGAGTCATTGTCAACCTTGAGTTTGACGTCAAAGGATGTCTCGTTGATGAGGGTAACTTTTCGTCGGTTCGTCTCTGATTGTGACTTATCCAGTTCGGGGCAGACGACGATGGCGGATTGCGCCGGCTCGGTGACACCACTCGTTGCGGCGGCGGCTTCTCGTTGCTCAGTTGGGCTGCAGGCAACGAGTCCAGCTATTGCGATGACGGCGACAGCGGCAACTCCGGTTGATCGCACCGTTGACTTAATCATGTTTAAAGTTTATCGCGGAACGGCTGAAACGTCAGTGTCGCTAGCCGGGGTAGTAACTGTTTGTGCAGTCGTACTTCTGCGAGACATCGGTGGAGTCGGTGATGGTTACCTGAAATTCGATGAATCCGCTGTCTGGACCTCGCGTGAGTGAAAAGGCTTTGTTTCCGTCAGCGAGGTAAAGACCATCGCCCACGGCGAATACTCTGCACACTCCGTTTTTGCCGTCATCCATGATGCGGCCATTGGGCGGATCGAAGGCGCGGTTCTCGGCCGACACCTGCCATGTCACAAATTTTCCGTCACCGGTCATGTAGATGAGGTCCGCGGACACATCCGGGGGACTGCTGTACCAGCCATCAGCACATACGCTTCCCCCGTTGGCGGTGAGCCCAACGACGTAGTCGGCATTGGGATCTCCGTTAATTCCATCGAATCTATTGAAGCTCGCGGTAACTTCCGTGGCTGAGTCGTTCTGGATGCAGATGCGTGTGCTCTTTTCGCCGGCTTGACGCTCGGTGGCGTCCGGTGACGACGCAGGCGCTTCAGAGCCGCTGCTCGGAGTGCAGCCAGCGAGGGAGGCCGCGGACAGAACGGAGAGAGACATCAGCAGGGCTGTGACGCCGATGCGCCGTGCTCGGCCGCGTTGGTGGGTGGGTGTCATACGAAAGGCCTCCTCGTCATGAATCTGCCTCCGTCTGGGGCAGCGAAAACATGCACCTTAACTTTATTCCACCGATCACGGTGAGGGCGCGAACGGTGTCGGCGCTTCACACTGCGTCTCTCTGGCGACAAAATGGGACCATGCCGGATGCCGCCGATTTCGACAATATGACCGTTGACCAGCAGATTGAGAGCCTCGGCGACGTCGTTGCCGAAATCTTGGCCCATTATGAACTCGGGCCGCATAACGCCGAGTGCATCAATCACGAGTTGAATTCCACGTTTGCCGTGACGAGCCATAGCGGCGAAAAGTTCGCCCTGCGCATTAACGTCAATTCTCATCGGACGTTAGAAAATCTCCGTGCCGAGACGCACTGGGTCAACACTGTTTCCACCGTGGTCACCCCCCGGCCCGTGGCCAACCGTGACGGCGAGTTTGTCACGTCCGGCTGGCACGAGGCGTCGGGCCGGAAACGACACGGCGTGCTCTACACCTGGCTCGAAGGAGTTGAGCCGGGTGACGAACCGACCCTCGAACAGCTGTCGGCAGCGGGTGCGGCGATGGCGCGGCTGCACGCGGGAGCTCGCACTCTGGATCTTCCCCCGGACGCTGTATTTCCCGACTTTGCGGACTTCTTCTGGGGAGACCCCGACGTGCTCCTCACGCCCGAGAGCATGCTCACGAGCGAAGAACGCGAAATTGTGGCGAGAGCTCAGGCGCGCATCGAGGAGACACTTGAGCGTTTACGCGAGCGGGCCGCGCCGCAGCCGATTCACGCCGACATCCACCCGGGGAACATGATGTGGCACGAGGGAACGCTTGCCATTTTTGACTTTGATGATTCCGGCATCGGCCTGCCCGTGCAGGATCTGGCCACGTCGCTCTATTACCTCGACAGGGATGAGCAGGTCGCCGCCTTCCTGGCTGGGTATTCCGGCGAAGGACTCCTCCCCGAATACACCCCGGAAGAGATGGGACTCCTGTTGCTCCAGCGCCGCATTGTCTTGCTCAACTCTCTCCTGCAATCAAGCAATCCCGAGCATCGTGAAGAGTTCCATGATTATTGCGCCGAGACGATGCGCCGCGTTACTCACGCCTTGGGCTGAGTGCGATTTTGGCGAACACAGGCTGACCCTTGGTTTCAGCGGAAAGTCGGAGTGAATTATCCACCTAGACTTTTCTCAGTCGGCAGTTTGGACTGACGCTGAAGGGAACACCATGGCACTCGACCTCACGGGTAAGACAGCACTGATTACGGGCGCTAGCTCGGGCATCGGCGTTTGGTTGCGCGCCGCAAAGATCGACTTGATGCTGTGGCGGCTCAGATTCGCGCGGAGTCGCAGGTCACCGTTTCCGTCGTCGCGCAGGATCTGAGTACGCCCAACTCGGCCGCCGAGCTCGAAGCCAAGCTTCGCTCCACTCGGACTCAGGTTGACGTGCTGATCAATAACGCGGGGTTTGGCACAAACGCTCGATTGGTTGATGAAGATCGCTATCGCGTTCGCGATCAGATTTCGCTCAACGTCACAGCCCTGGTCGACCTCACGGCCGCCTTCTTGCCCGGCATGATTGCCCGCGACTTTGGTGTCGTGGTCAACATTGCCAGTACCGCTTCGTTCCAGCCGGTACCCGGGTTGGCGGTCTATGCCGCAACAAAGGCGTTCGTGCGGTCTTTCACCGTCGCCGTGTGGGGCGAGATCGAATCACCCAACGTTCGCGTCTTTGCGGTGAGCCCTGGCCCGACCGTCTCTGAATTCTTCGATGTCGCGGGGAGTAAGCCGTCGGCGGGCCTTGCACCCACGGTCGACGTGGTCACAGCGACAATGCGCCAGATTGATGCACGTCGCTCAAAGCCCTCGGTTGTTGTGGGCGGTCGCAACGCGTTCATGGCGTGGATGTCGGCTCGATTGCCGGTGAAGACCGTGACTCGCGTCGCGGGCAAAATGTTCTTGCCGCCATCGCAAAAGGGCTAATCAGCGCGGAACGGCGTTAGGCGTCTTGAGGTGTGAGATCGACCAGCACTTCGCTGTACTTCAGAAAGCCCGGTTTCCATGGCGGATCAAAGCGCGCGTAAGTGGGCTCACCACTCCACGTCCGGTTGTCGCGTGCGAGAGCAGACCGCAGTGCGCTGGCCTGCTGGCGAAAGCGACTCTCACTCCAGCCACCGCGAAAACCCAGTGCGGCAACTCTGCGAGCCGGCACCGTAACCATGGTGACCCGAGTGTCAATGGGCCGTGGCATCGACTCTTCGGTCATCTCCGCCGGCATCACAAAACTCACGCGGTACGTGTCTTGGGGGAATGCTTCTTGCAAGACGGGTGCCGTCATGGCAATCCTCTGTGACGATGCGTTGCCACCGCTGATGTAGCGAATCAACGGACCAAACGCCATATTGCCCGCCGAGGAGAAGCTCGCACGCAAATCGACCTGGGCGAGTCGCGACTCGGGATAATCGCGGATCTCATACCCGATGCATTTTTCGACCACGGTATAGGGCTGGCGCTCTGTCATGTTCAGAAGCGTACTTGAGTACTCTGGGAGGTAGGTGGACCGGGTCAGACCCGGTCGCCTCGATAACAGATCTTGCCGTCAGGAGGACAATGAAGAAGATCGCCATCGCCGGTCCCGGTCGCTCGGGCACTTCTTTCTTAGTGCGACTCTTTGATGCGTGGGGCTTTTCGGTTCCGAGCGGAGATGCAAATTGGCACGAAACGGCCCAAGCTGGACTCGAGTCTCGAATCGGCGGCGATTCCCCGTTTGACGTTGATAAGGACCCGTGGGCCTTTAACTACATCGATGGTCTTACCGACGATCAAATGGCGCAGTATTCTGTCATGCTCGTGCCCATTCGCGATCTGCGTCACGCAGCTGTGAGTAGGTCAGTTCAGGAGCGTTTTGCTCGCATGACGAGTGGCGACCTCGATAAATGGGCGTGGGAATCCTGGGGGGTGGTACCGGGCGGTGCAATCTACGACACCAGCGTCTCGGGCGTTGAGAGCGTACTTCAGAAGGGTTTGTGGCAGCTGCTAGAGGTGGCAAGTCGACGCGGCCTCCCGTCGGTTATTCTCAACTTTCCTCGAATTGTCGAGGACTTTGATTACCTGTGGGCGCAAGTCGGTCCTTTCGTCGCATCACGCGTATCTGAGAAGGATGCGCGAGCGGCCTGGAAAAAGATCGCCCAAGTGGACAAAGTCCGGATTCGTGAAAACCCGTCATCGATGGATCCCGATGAACTCCAGTCGATTGTGCGTCAGCAGATTTCCCGTTTGGGCGCGCTGACGAGAGAGCACGACGCTGCGGTGGCTGAGCGAGACCTTGCGGTGGCTGAGCGAGACGCCATGCGGGCGAGCCGAAGCTGGCGCTACACGCGCCTTTTTCGTCGGACCCGGTAGCGCCTCGACGCTCGTGGACTAGCCGAGTGCGACGAACGGCACCGTGGCGGTGAGCACAGCCGAGAACGTGAAAATCACCATAGCGATTCCGATGATCAAGAACTGCGTGCCGAACTTCTTCATCACCGCGGCGATACCCAGAAGGAACAGTGACAGGGCCATCAGCACCGTGTAGAGCGTCAGTTGATCGCTCAGCCCGTTGTAGCGGTCACCTTCGGTTATCTTCTCGACGGCAGCGGCGTTCTGCTCCTGGTAGGGATCAAAAAGTTCGGCGAGGTAAGCTTCGTCGTCTTGCGCCGAGATGTACGGCGCGTCAGGATTTGCCGCGTTGGCCTCATCCGCGGCAGCAATGGCCTCGGCGAACGTGTCGCTCACCGACGCCGTGTAAATGGCATCTGCCTTGGCTTGGGCGAGGGCTGCCGTGTTGGCATCCCCAGACTGAATCTCAATGTTAAGTTCGAAGAGCCGCAGCAGAGTCTGGGAATCCTGAACGTACTGCTGGTTGGCTTCGAGGTACATGGACTCGGCTTCGGTCTTGTACGACTGCCCCACCGCGTAGGCGCTCGCCATCTGCGAGTCGTAGAGGGCTGCCTGGAACGACGTGTAGGCCGTTGCCACCGACACCAAGCCGAGGCAGGACACGACGATGATTTCGATGGACTTGGCCAGCCACGTGGAGAATGAACCGGCTTTTTTTGATGTGGATGACGTGGACACGGGGCTCCTGTTTTTTGGAAACACTGGCGTGAATCGAAGTGTCAATGGGTGCCGAAGACAATTTAGCCGACAGTGCGTCAATGCTAGCGGGAGCGCCGGCTGGTCACCACCCCAAGAAGCTTCGCTAGTGACTCTGCGACCGGTGCGGTGCCGTCAATGTGCAGCTCTGGTGCTTCGGGTGCTTCGTAGGGAGACGTGACCCCGGTGAGGTTGAGCGCGGGATCTTTCGCGGCGCGCGCATAGAGACCCTTGGGGTCGCGTTCGGCGCAGACGGCTACCGGGGTGTCCACAAAGACCTCAACAAAGTCACCGTCGGCAAACAGGCCGCGAGCCAGTGCTCGGTCTTCGCGGTAGGGCGACACGAGCGTGACAATGACCACGCAGCCGGTGTCGAGCAAGAGCTGTGCTACCCGTGAGACACGGCGAACGTTTTCCGAGCGATCTTCGGGGGAGAATCCCAGGTCTTCGCTCAAGGTCTGGCGAATGGTGTCGCCGTCAAGAATCACGGTGTGTACGCCCTGGTGAAACAGCTCCACCTCGAGGGCGTTGGCCAGCGTGCTCTTGCCGCAACCGGGCAGACCGGTGACCCAGAGAACTGCGCCACGGATTCCGGTCGCGCGCTCGCGCGTCTGCCGATTGAGCGTAAACGCGTGACGCGTCACGTCCGACTTTCGGGTGAGCCCGCCGCGATTCATGCCCACCGCAACGGTCTCGCCGGTGGCGCGATTCACGATGATGAAGCCACCCGTCTCGCGCGAATCGGTGAAGTGGTCGAGCGCAATGGGGCGCGATGTACTCACTTCAACGCGCGCGATGTCGTTCACGGCCAGGGGCTGACCAACCACCTGCTCGCCGGATTCGGGATTGACCGTGAAGCGCGTCACGTCGATGTGACAGGGCACCTCCAGCGGGCCGCACACGAGGTTATACGACTGACCCAGCGTGATGCCGTCTGGCGAGAGACAGACCACATCGGCAAGAAAACCTTGGGACACCGAAAGAGTGTCCCACGCACTCGCCTCAACAATGAGGTCACCCCGACTCACGTCAAGCTCGCGATCGAGTTCGATCGACACGGGAGAACCGGCACTCTGCTGGGTTGCCCAGCCCACCTCAACGATGTGGGCCGACTCGCCCGAGGGGAAGACCGTCACCTGCGTGCCGACCTCGGGCGCGCGGCCCGACAGCCGACCGAGGTAGCGACGCGTGAGCTCGATCCGGTTGACGAATTGCACGCTCAGACGAAATGGTGCTGCGTCGAGCGTGACGGTGCGCGACGCGCGCACGTCGACCGACAATCCTTCGAGAGCGGCGTAGAGCGTGGGCCACTCGCCCGCCGGGAACGCGGAGTCAACCTCGATCACGTTGGCGCCGGTGCGACCGCTGAGCGCCACAACGGTCACGGTCGCGCTGGCATCCTCGGCAACGTTGTGATGGCTCATTGCCGCGAAACGCTCGGTGAACTCAGCCGTGAGTCGACTCACTTCCTCGGCAACATTGTCCACGGCGTCGAGTTTGTTGAGTGCCACCACGATGTGCCGAACGCCCATGAGTTGGGCAATCAGGGCGTGCCGCAACGATTGATCCCGAATGCCGCGGGTCGAATCAATCACGAGCACGGCGATGTCTGCCGAGGCGGCCGCCACGGCCATATTGCGCGTGTACTGGGCGTGGCCGGGGGAGTCGAGCAGCATGAGGCGCTGACCCGAGTCGAGCGTGAGAGTGCGGTGGGCGACATCGATGGTGATGCCCTGTTCGCGCTCAGATTCGAGGCCGTCAACAAACAGGCTGTAGTCGAGCTCGCCATTGATCGGATCGTGAGAGGTTACGTAATCAATCTCGTCGAGCGTGGCGGTATCAGTGCGAAAAAGAAGGTGTCCGAGAAGGGTGCTCTTGCCGTCGTCAACAGCGCCGCAAAAGACCACCCGAACAATCGGGTCGACATCGGTGGGGTTCGTCATTAGAAGTACCCCTCCTTCTTCTTGGCCTCCATCGACGCGCTGCCGCGACCGTCGATGAGACGACCGGCGCGTTCCGAAGTTCGGGAGGCCTCGAGCTCGGCGATGATGTCGTCGATCGAGGCTGCGGGGGATTCCTCGGCTGCCGACAGGGGGTAGCAGCCCAACGTGCGAAAGCGCACGGTGCGGGTGGTCACCACGTCGTCGGGACTGAGTTCGAAGCGATCGTCGTCAACGACGATGATCTTGTCTCCGCGCAGCACAGTGGGACGCGGAGCCGAGAAATAGAGGGGCACGACCTCGAGTTCTTCGCGCCGGATGTAGCGCCAGACATCGAGCTCGGTCCAGTTGGAGAGCGGAAACGCACGCATGGTCTGTCCGGGTTGGAGGGTCAGGTTGGGGCTCGTCCAAAACTCGGGGCGCTGGGCCTTCGGGTTCCACTGGTGACCGGCCTCGCGCAGTGAGAACATGCGTTCTTTGGCGCGCGAGCGTTCCTCGTCTCTCCGCGCTCCGCCAATGGCCACGTCGAAACCGCCGTCAGTCAGCGCGGCGCGCAGGGTCTCCGTCTTCATCACCCTCGTGTATTCGTCGGCGGTGCGGGTAAAGGGAGTGATGTTGTCGGCCGCCCCCGCAGGATTGGTGCGCACCTGGATGGGCACATCCCACTCCGCACTCAGTCGATTGCGAAAGGCAATCATCTCGCCGAACTTCCACGTGGTGTCGACGTGCAGAACGGTAAACGGCAGTGGGCCTGGCGCAAAGGCTTTGCGCGCGAGGTGCAGCAGAGCCGTGGAGTCTTTACCAATGGAATACAGCAGCACGGGCCGGGAGAAAGCCCCCGCGCACTCGCGCAGCGCCCAGATGGCTTCGGATTCGAGTTCGTTGAGGATTTCGTCGTGGGGCGAAACGCTAGTCACCGTAGTCGTAGCCCTCGAGCTCGGCCTGTTCGCGCGCCTCACGGGCCTCGTCGCGCACTGCGAGAACTGCCAGTGTCACGGAGATTCCCCAGCCCAGCCACACGAGGGCGAGCCGCCAATCGCGCGGACCACGAGCCGTCTGACGTGCGGCAGAGATGCCACCAAACAGTGCACCCAGCACTCCGCCGTTAAACAAGAACCTACGCATAGTCACCCTCCGTCCTCACTGACAGGCTACCGGGTCATGCCGGAAGGCACTACGCGATAGGCGTGAGCTCGCCAACGAGCGGTGACGCTGTGGATCCAGCGGAACCGGTGTGCTCGCGCGCAAAGTCGAGGGTGCGCACCAACAGTTCGAGACGCTCGGCCTCCGACTTGGCCTTGCGGGTGTTGACCTCGGCCACAATGTGGCCGTCCCAGTTGGTAGCGGCCAGGTGGCGCAGAACCTCGGCCACAGGCTGGCGACCCTCGCCGGGCAGCAGGTGCTCGTCGAAGATGCGGTTGTCGTCGGCAGCCGCGGCACCGTCACACAGGTGCACGTGACGCAGGCGCTCGCCGTAGGCGTGCGTGAGCTCGAGGGCGTCGTGGCCCGAGAGCGCAGCGTGTGAAAAGTCGAGGGTGACCGCATCGCAGTCAAAGTGGCGCGGATCCGGCCCGGGCGCGTAAGCCTGCATGGAGGTGTTGCCCACCTTCCACGGGAACATGTTCTCAACGGCAATGTGAACGCCCGTGTTGTTGCCCGTTTGGCGCACGATGTCGAGGAAGCGCTCGGCATACGTGTTCTGCCAGCGGAACGGCGGGTGCACCACAACGGAAGTGGCGCCTACCTCGGCAGCCAGTTCGGCGGCCTTCTCCAGCTTGATCTGTGGGTCGCGACCCCACACGAAGTGGGTGAGCAACAGGACGGGAGCGTGAATGGAGAGCACCGGCATCTGGTGCGAATCCATCATGCGGCGCAGGCCGTCGGCGGTTTGCGTGGCGGGGTCACGGGTGACCATGACCTCAACGCCGTCGTAGCCGGCAAGCGAGGCGAAGCGAAAACCTTCGTCGGCGGAAAGGGGGTAGACACACGAGGTGCTCATGCCGATTTTCATCATTATGTGTCCACGCTACCGGTCAAACATATGAGCAGGCTGGACGTTTGCCCCGCGTCGCAGAAGAGTTGGGGCAAAAGTTACCTGGCGTTCATGAAGCCTCCCAGAGTCGCGCCATTTCCGAGCGGTTATAGACTCAACTCATGGCAAAAATCGACATGAAGCCCCGTAGCCGCGACGTCACTGACGGCATTGAGAAGGCCGCCTCGCGCGGCATGCTTCGTGCAGTGGGTATGGGCGACGAAGACTGGGTGAAGCCCCAAATCGGCATCGCCAGCTCATGGAACGAGATCACGCCGTGCAACCTGAGCCTCGATCGGCTGGCCCAGTCCAGCAAGGAGGGCGTGCACGCCGGTGGCGGCTATCCGCTGCAGTTCGGCACCGTTTCGGTTTCCGACGGCATCGCGATGGGCCACGAGGGAATGCACTTTTCGCTCGTGTCGCGCGAGGTGATTGCCGACTCGGTTGAGGTGGTGATGCAGGCCGAGCGCTTGGATGGCTCCATTCTTCTCGCCGGGTGCGACAAGTCCCTGCCCGGCATGCTGATGGCCGCGGCCCGGCTCGACCTGGCATCCGTTTTCTTGTACGCCGGTTCAATTGCGCCCGGCTGGGTGCGCCTGTCCGACGGCACCGAGAAGAACGTCACCATTATTGACGCGTTCGAAGCCATTGGCGCCTGCAAGGCCGGCAAGATGAGCGAGGAAGACCTCGACCGCATCGAGCGCGCCATTTGCCCCGGCGAGGGTGCCTGTGGCGGTATGTACACCGCCAACACCATGGCGTCGATTGCTGAAGCGCTGGGTATGAGCCTGCCCGGTTCGGCCGCCCCGCCCAGTGCCGACCGTCGCCGCGACTACTTTGCCCACCGCTCGGGCGAAGCCGTGGTCAACCTCATTCGCCTCGGCATCACCGCGCGCGACATTCTCACCAAGAAGGCGTTCGAAAACGCCATCGCCGTGCTCATGGCTTTCGGCGGTTCCACCAACGCCGTTTTGCACCTTCTGGCCATCGCGCACGAGGCCGAAGTCGAGCTCTCGCTCGATGACTTCAACCGGATCAACGACAAGGTTCCCCACATTGCGGACCTCAAGCCGTTCGGCAAGTACGTGATGAACGACGTGGACCGCGTGGGTGGCGTGCCCGTGGTGATGAAGGCCCTGCTCGATGCTGGCCTGCTGCACGGTGACGCGCTCACGGTGACCGGCAAGACGCTGGCCGAGAACCTGGCCGAGATGAACATCATGCCGGTCGACGGTGAGGTTATTCGCACGCTCGACAACCCGATGCACCACAACGGCGGTATCACCATCCTGCGCGGAACCCTGGCCCCCGAGGGCGCAGTGGTGAAGACCGCTGGATTCGACCTCGACGTGTTTGAGGGCCCGGCCCGTGTGTTCGAACGCGAGCGCGCCGCGATGGACGCCCTCACCGAGGGAAAGATTTTGCCGGGAGACGCCATTGTTATTCGCTATGAGGGACCAAAGGGCGGACCGGGAATGCGCGAGATGCTCGCCATCACGGCTGCCATCAAGGGTGCGGGCTTGGGTAAAGATGTCCTATTGTTAACGGACGGTCGATTCTCAGGCGGCACAACCGGACTGTGTATTGGCCATTTAGCTCCAGAAGCTGTTGATGGTGGCCCCATCGCACTTCTGCGCGATGGTGATCTCATACGGGTCGATATCGCGACTCGGACTCTCGACTTACTGGTTGACGAAGAAGAGCTCGCAAGCCGCCGACAAAGCTGGCAACCGCTCCCACCGCGCTACACACGTGGCGTATTGGCGAAGTACTCCAAATTGGTGCACTCTGCCTCGGTCGGCGCGATTACCGGGTAACGACGCCCGTTCCTCTTATTTCACCTTTCGACGCAAAGGACGCTTACTCATGTCTGCCGACACAATCTCCGCTACCAAGACAACCAAGGCTCAGTCAATGATTGGCGCCGAGGGTGTTGTGCGCAGCCTCGAGATGCTGGGAATTACCGACGTGTTTGGTTTGCCCGGTGGCGCCATCCTGCCTGTTTACGACCCGCTGATGGACTCTTCCAAGATTCGCCATATCCTGGTTCGCCACGAACAGGGTGCTGGCCACGCTGCCGAGGGCTACGCCTCCTCGTCGGGCAAGCTCGGCGTGTGCATCGCCACGTCTGGTCCCGGTGCCACAAACCTCGTCACGGCAATTGCCGATGCCTACATGGACTCGGTGCCGCTTCTTGCCATCACAGGTCAGGTGTTCAGCCACCTCATGGGAACCGACGCTTTTCAAGAAGCCGACATCGTGGGCATTACCATGCCGATTACCAAGCACTCATTTTTGGTCACCAAGGCCGAAGACATTCCGGGCACTCTGGCTGCGGCCTATGAGATCGCAACGACGGGTCGCCCCGGGCCTGTTCTCGTGGACATCACCAAGGATGCCCAACAGCAGGATTTCGACTTCAGCTGGCCCCCCACCTACGAACTTCCCGGCTACCACCCGGTGACCAAGGCACACGGCAAGCAGATTCAGGCAGCGGCCGAGCTCATGGCGCAGTCCAAAAAGCCTGTGTTTTATGTGGGTGGCGGAAACGTGCGCGCGGGCTCAGCGGCAGAACTGCTTAAACTTGTCGAGCTCGTGGGCGCTCCCGTGGTGACTACGCTCATGGCGCGCGGCGCATTCCCCGACTCGCACGAGCAGAACCTGGGCATGCCCGGCATGCACGGCACAGTTCCTGCGGTGCTGGCGTTGCAGGAAGCCGACCTGCTCATCACTCTGGGCGCGCGCTTCGACGATCGAGTGACCGGCAAGGCGGCGCTCTTTGCTATGAACGCCAAGGTGATTCACGTCGACATCGACCCGGCCGAGATCGGCAAGATTCGTCAAGCCGAGGTGCCCATCGTGGGCGACCTCAAAGACGTGATGGTTGACCTTGCCGAGGCTTACACCAAAGAGATGGGCAAGAAGAAACTCGACATCGCCGAATGGTGGGAGCGGCTCAACTCGCTGCGCACAGAGTTCCCCCTGGGCTACAGCGAGCCCGATGATGGTCTGTTGTCTCCCCAATATGTGATTCAGCGCGTGGGTGAAATCAGCGGCCCCGAGGCGATCTACGCGGCCGGTGTGGGTCAGCACCAGATGTGGGCTGCCCAGTTCATCAAGTACGAACGCCCCAACGCGTGGCTCAACTCGGGTGGTGCCGGAACCATGGGTTACGCGGTTCCCGCTGCCATGGGTGCCAAGGTTGCCCAGCCAGACCGCGTGGTGTGGGCCATCGACGGCGACGGCTGTTTCCAGATGACCAACCAAGAGTTGGCCACCTGCACCCTCAACAACATCCCCATCAAGGTGGCGGTCATCAACAACTCGTCGCTCGGCATGGTGCGTCAGTGGCAGACGCTGTTCTACGCGGGTCGCTACTCGCACACCGACCTCAACACGGGTCACGACACGGTGCACGTTCCCGATTTCGTGAAGCTGGCCGACGCCTACGGTGCGCTGGGCATCCGCGTCACCAAGAAAGAAGAGGTGGACGACGCCATCAAGCTGGCGCTGGCCACCAATGACCGACCCGTGGTGATTGACTTTGTGGTGAGCGCCGACGCCATGGTGTGGCCCATGGTCCCGCAGGGTGTGAGCAACAGCGGAGTGCAGTATGCCCGCGATCACGCACCGTCGTGGGACAACGAGGAATAGGGAGGAATGGCAATGACATCACACGTTCTGAGCCTTCTCGTTGAGGACAAGCCGGGTCTGCTGACGCGCGTTGCCGGTCTTTTTGCGCGCCGCGGCTTCAACATCGAATCTCTTGCCGTGGGTCACTCCGAAATCGAGGGTCTCTCGCGAATCACCGTTGTGGTTGACGTGGATCAGCTGCCGCTCGAGCAGGTGACCAAGCAACTCAACAAACTGGTCAACGTGATCAAGGTTGTTGAGCTTGACATCGACCAGTCGGTTCAGCGCGAGCACCTGCTGATCAAGGTCCGCGTTGACAACACCACTCGTTCCGCGGTGCTCGAAGCGGTTACGCTGTTTCGCGCGCGAGTTGTTGACGTCTCGCCCGATGCACTTGTTATTGAGGTCACCGGCGACTCGGGCAAAACGTCGGCTCTTTTGCGCGTTCTTGAGCCCTACGGGATCAAAGAAATCGCCCAGTCCGGCCGGTTGGCCATTGGCCGCGGCGCCAAGTCCATCACCGAACGCGTTTACAAGTAACACCGCACAATCCGTTTTTCACAACTCACGAACCACATAAACCCAAGGAGAAGTACAGTGCTGGAAATTCACTACGACAAGGATGCAGACCTCGAGCTCATCAAGGGCAAGAAGGTTGCCATCATCGGCTACGGCTCGCAGGGCCACGCCCACGCGCTCAACCTTCACGACTCGGGCGTCGACGTGGTTGTTGGCCTGAAGGCCGGAAGCAAGTCAATCGCCAAGGCCGAAGAGGCGGGCCTCAAGGTCATGACCACGGCCGAGGCAGCAGCATGGGGTGACGTGGTGGTGATTCTCGCTCCCGACCAGGTGCAGCGCTTCCTCTTTGCCGACGACGTCAAGCCCAACCTCACGCCGGGCAAGACCCTGGTCTTTGGTCACGGCTTCAACATCCGTTACGGCTACATTGAAGCTCCCGAGGGCGTTGACGTTATTCTCGTTGCCCCCAAGGGTCCGGGCCACACCGTTCGTCGCGAGTACCAGGCCGGTCGCGGTGTTCCTGTGATCGTTGCCGTTGAGAATGACGCCTCGGGCAAGGCCTGGGACATGGCGTGGTCGTACTCCAAGGCCCTCGGCGCGCTTCGTGCCGGCGGTATCAAGACCACGTTCACCGAAGAGACCGAGACCGATCTCTTTGGCGAGCAGACCGTTCTGTGCGGTGGTACATCGCAGCTCGTCATGTACGGCTACGAGACTCTCGTTGAGGCCGGATACCAGCCCGAAATCGCCTACTTTGAGGTTCTGCACGAACTCAAGCTCATCGTTGACCTCATGTGGGAGGGTGGCATCGCCAAGCAGCGCTGGTCGGTCTCTGACACCGCTGAGTATGGAGACTACGTCTCTGGCCCGCGCGTAATCGACCCGAGTGTGAAAGAGAACATGAAGGCCGTTCTCGCCGACATTCAGGACGGCACGTTTGCCAAGCGCTTCATTGCTGACCAAGACGCCGGTGCGCCCGAGTTCAAGGCGCTTCGCGAGAAGGGTGCTCAGCACCCCATCGAGGCCGTCGGTCGCAACCTGCGCGAAATGTTCGCCTGGCGTCCCCAGGACAAGGATTACACCGAGGGTTCGGCCGCTCGCTAGACAGTCGCGCCAGATGAGCAAACAGGATGATGATGCCCTGACCTGGGCAGGTGACCCCGATCGGGACACCACCAACATCACGTGGAGTGCTCCGAAGGCACGCAAGTCGTCGACCAGTCGTTCGTCGAGTGGCGGGTTGAGTAGGCCACAAAGTGGCCGTATCGAAACCCCTGGTAAAGCTCGTTCGTCGAGTGGCGGCGTAGCCGCTGTATCGAGACGGAAGAAAGATGGTTTCGATACGCCGACTGCGTCGGCTACTCAACCAGCGACGACGAACGCGAACGTTGAGCTGATTGTCACGGCCGTTTTTGCCGCGTGCTACCTGCTCATCACCGTTGCGTGGCTGATTGTGGCGCTCCGTAACCCGCTCGCGATTGCCGACCCTGTGGGCAACGCCATGTTCACCCTGGGACTGTGGGCCGCGGTTGCGGCCGGGCCTCTCGTGTGCGGCGGCATCGTTGTTCTGGCCAAGCACCAGTCACTGCTCAAGCGATTGCTGCTTTTTGTGCTCGGCATCCTGGTTCTCATTCCGTGGCCGTATCTGGCGTGGGCATCGTGAGCGCCGCATCAACTTCGGGAATCAGTGAAGAGAAACGCCCGGTTCCCGGCGGGGCTCCTTTGGCGGTGTGGCTCATCGCTCGCATCGTCACAATCGTCGTGTCGTTCCTGCTCTTCGGATATGCCGCGTGGTCAGGTGTTGGAAACTTCTTGGGTGTTCAGAATCAGAGCTTGCAGCTCGGCCTCGGCCTTACGCCAGTGGGTTGGGTGGCAACACTCACGCTAGTTGTGCTGCCAGTAATTCTCTTTGCGGCGTGCATCGTGATCACGCGACGCATGCGTGTGAGCCACACGGTGTTTACGTTTGCCGTAGGTTTCGCGATTGTCTCGGTGGTCACCCTGAACATCGTGCTGGCACTGCCCCAGACAGCGATTTATGCCACCTAAGCCGCCGGTTAGACTGGCGAGACACGCACTTTCGCGGGTCTTGCCCCTCTCAGAGAGATGAACGCACACTTGACTAAGCCCATCGTTGTGATTGCCGAAGAGCTGTCGCCCGCCACCATTGAGGCGCTCGGGCCAGACTTCGACGTGCGCTCGGTCGACGGCACTGATCGCAAGGCACTTCTCGAAGCGGTTCAGGCGGCGGCGGCCATTCTGGTTCGCAGTGCCACGCAGGTTGACGCGGAGGTTATTGCGGCTGCCTCCAACCTCAAGGTGATTGCTCGCGCCGGCGTGGGACTCGACAATGTCGACATCAAAACGGCCACCACGGCTGGCGTCATGGTGGTCAACGCGCCCACGTCGAACATCATCTCGGCCGCCGAGCTCACCATCGGCCACATCCTCAGCCTTGCTCGCTTTATTCCTGCCGCCCACGCTGCTCTCGCCAAGGGCGAGTGGAAGCGCAGCTCGTTTACGGGCACCGAGCTTTACGAAAAGACCATCGGCATCATTGGGCTCGGTCGCATTGGCGCGCTCATCGCCGCGCGCATGCAGGCTTTTGGAACGCGCATTGTGGCGTTCGATCCCTATGTGACATCTGCTCGCGCTCAGCAGCTGGGCGTCGAACTGCTCACGCTCGACGAACTTCTGGCCGAGAGTGACTTCATCACCATTCACATGCCCAAGACTCCCGAGACCACCGGCATGATCAGCAAACCGCAGCTGGCCAAGATGAAAAAGACCGCGTTTGTGGTCAACGTGGCGCGCGGTGGTCTGATCGACGAGGCGGATCTGTATGAGGCCCTCACCACCGGCGTGATTGCCGGGGCCGGGCTCGACGTTTTTGTGAGCGAACCGCCCAAGGGCTCCAACCTGCTCGACCTCCCGAACGTTGTGGTGACACCCCACCTTGGCGCCTCAACCGATGAGGCGCAGGAGAAGGCGGGCGTCTCGGTGGCCAAGTCGGTGCGCCTGGCCCTGGGTGGGGATCTGGTTCCCGACGCCGTGAACGTGGCCGGTGGCGTGATTGACCCGAGCGTGCGCCCGGGCATCCCGCTCATGGAGAAGCTGGGTCAGGTGTTCTCCGGTCTCGCGCACTCCAGCCCTGTCACGAGCGTTGAGGTTGAGGTTCGCGGTGAGATTGCCGAACACGACGTGAAGGTACTCAAGCTGGCCGCCCTCAAGGGAATCTTCACGAACGTGGTGAGCGAGAGCGTCTCCTACGTGAACGCTCCGCTTCTGGCCGAGCAACGGGGCATCGAGGTGCGCCTCACAGTTGAGCCTGAATCACCCGATTTCCGCAACCTGCTCAGCATTCGCGGTGCCCTCAGTGATGGGTCTCAGGTGCAGGTGGGTGGCACACTCGTGGGAACTAAGCAGATCGAGAAGATCGTCGACATCAACGGCTATGAGGTCGATGTTCCCATCGATGATCACCTGATCATCATGCAGTACACCGACCGGCCGGGAATCGTGGCGGTGTACGGCAAAGAGTTCGGCGACGCCAAGATCAACATCGCGGGCATGCAGATTGCGCGCGACAAGCAGGGCGGCAAGGCACTGAGCGTCCTCACGGTCGACTCGCCCGTTCCCGCCACACTGCTTGAGAAGGTGCGCACGGCCATCGAGGCCGACGTCATGCTCGAGATTGACATTACGGAGTAACCCCATGGCACAGACCATCAAACTTGCGGTAATTCCCGGCGACGGCATCGGCCCTGAGGTGATTGATCAGGCGGTGCGCGTGCTCGACGCCGTGGCTCCCGGCTCCGGTGTCACCTTCGACAAGACGCACTTCTCACTGGGAGCCGACCGCTATCTGGCCACGGGCGACGTACTGAGCGACGCCGACCTTGCCTCCATTGCCACGCACGATGCGATTCTGCTCGGTGCCGTGGGCGGTAAGCCCAACGACCCCAACATTCCCGCGGGAATCATTGAGCGCGGCTTGCTGCTCAAGCTGCGTTTCTCCATGGACCAGTATGTGAACCTGCGCCCCACCAAGGTGTACCCCCAGATCGAGACGCCGTTGGCCAACCCCGGCGCGGTGGATTTTGTGGTGGTGCGCGAAGGCACCGAGGGTCCCTACGCCGGCAACGGCGGGCGCTTCCGCACCGACACCCCGCACGAGGTGGCCACCGAGGTGTCGATCAACACGGCCTTCGGCGTTGAGCGCGTCGTGCGCTACGCCTTCGAGCTCGCCGCCAAGCGCCCGCGTCAGAAGCTCACCTGGGTACACAAGACCAACGTGCTCACTAGTGCCGGTCAGCTCTGGACGTGGGTCGTGGGCAAAGTAGCCGCCGAGTTCCCGCAGATTGAGGTGGACTACCTGCACATCGATGCGGCCACCATCTTCTTTGTCACCGACCCGGCACGCTTCGACGTGATTGTGACAGACAACCTGTTTGGCGACATTATCACCGATCTCGCCGGCGCCATCAGCGGCGGTATTGGGCTTGCGGCGAGTGGAAACATTAATCCCGAGAACGCGTTTCCGAGCATGTTTGAGCCGGTGCACGGCTCGGCGCCCGACATCGCGGGCCAACATAAAGCCGACCCCACGGCCGCCATCCTGTCGGTCGCCATGCTGTTTGAGCACTTTGGTCAGCCGGATGCCGCGGCACGAATCCAGGCCGCCGTGGAGGCCGACGTCCAAGATCGTGGCGAAGGTGCCCGAACAACCAGCGAGGTCGGCGACGCCATCCTCGCCCGACTGAAGTAAGACGGAGGGCCGCGCAATGACGCCGGACAAACTTTCGAAGGTAGATGAGACCGCCTTTCCGCTCAACTTTGCCCTCACGCCGAGCGCGGAGTTGCGCCACGAGATGGAGCGCGAAGAGATTCTGGCCGACCCGGGATTTGGCAAGCACTTCACCGATCACATGGTGACCATCGACTGGTCGCTCGATCAGGGATGGCACGAGGCGCGCGTCACCCCCTACGGGCCGCTCGTCCTCGACCCGGCGGCGGCTGTGCTGCACTACGGCCAAGAGGTCTTCGAGGGACTCAAGGCTTATCGGCACGCGGACAACTCGATCTGGGGGTTCCGCCCTGAGTCCAACGCGCTCCGCATGCAGCGTTCCGCGCACCGCCTCGCTCTGCCGGAGTTGTCGGTCTCTGACTTCATTGAGTCGCTCAAGCAGCTGATTGCCGTGGACGGCGATTGGGTGCCCTCAGCGCCCGAGACGAGCCTGTACTTTCGACCCTTCATGATTGCCAACGAGGTGTTTCTCGGCGTGCGCGCGGCGCACCGCGTGAGCTACATGGTGATTGCCAGTCCGGCCGGCGCGTACTTTGCGCAGGGCGTGGCACCCGTCAAGATTTGGCTCACCGAAGACTATTCGCGTGCGGGTCGCGGTGGCACGGGTGCCGCCAAGTGCGGCGGAAACTATGCGTCGTCGCTGCTGCCGCAGGTGGAAGCCTACGAAAACGGCTGCGCCCAGGTGCTCTTCCTCGATGCCGAGACGGGCACGCACATCGATGAACTCGGTGGCATGAACATTTTCTTCGTGCACAAGAGCGGCAAGCTCATCACGCCCGCGCTCTCCGGAACGATTCTTCCGGGAATTACGCGCGACAGCATCCTCACGCTCGCGCGCGACCGCGGTCTTGAGGTTGAGGAGCGCAACGTGAGCATTCACGAGTGGAAAGACGGCGTGGCCAGCGGCGACATCACCGAGGTGTTTGCCTGCGGCACGGCCGCCGTGATTACCCCCATTGGCGCTCTGGTGAGCCGTGACTTCACGATTGGTGATGCCGACGCACCTGCCGGCGAGCTCACCATGAGTCTGCGCAAAGAGCTCACTGACATTCAGTACGGCCGCCTGCCCGATCGCCACGGCTGGCTCACTCGGCTCGACGCATGACCAATTACCCGGTCACGCAGGCGTCGGGCGCCGATGTGCGCGTGCGCTTCTGCCCGTCGCCCACGGGCACGCCGCACGTGGGTCTGATCCGCACGGCGCTGTTCAACTGGGCGTATGCGCGTCACACGGGCGGCACGTTCATTTTTCGCATCGAAGACACCGATGAAGCCCGCGATAGCGAAGAGAGCTACGAGCAGATCATCGATGCCCTCAACTGGCTGGGTCTCACCTGGGACGAGGGTATTGACGTGGGTGGTCCCCACGAGCCCTACCGCCAGTCACAGCGCTTCGACATCTACGCCGACGTGGTGGCCAAGTTGGTGGAGACCGGCAAGGTCTACGAGAGCTTCTCGACCGGTGAAGAAATTGAGGCACGCAACCTCGCCGCCGGCCGCGACCCCAAAGTGGGCTACGACAACTTTGATCGCGACCTCACCGACGAGCAGAAGGCCGCCTTCCGCGCTGAGGGGCGCGAGCCGGCCCTGCGCCTGCGTGTGCCCGACGAAGACATCACCTTCACAGACCTCGTGCGCGGCGAGATCACCTTTCCCGCCGGATCGTTTCCCGACTTCGTTGTGGTGCGCCCCAACGGGCATCCGCTCTATACGCTTGTGAACCCGGTGGACGACGCCATCATGCGCGTCACCCACGTGCTGCGCGGCGAAGACCTGCTCAGCTCAACCCCGCGGCAGATTGCGCTGTATCACGCGCTGATTGATGCGGGCGTGGCCACGCATGTGCCGCGCTTCGGCCACCTGCCGTACGTGATGGGGGAGGGCAACAAGAAACTCTCCAAGCGCGACCCCGAGTCGAACCTATTTCACCACCGCGACCGCGGCTTCATTCCCGAGGGACTGCTCAACTACCTCGCACTGCTCGGCTGGTCGCTCACGCACGACCGCGATGTGTTTAGCAAGCAGGAGATGATTGCCGCTTTCGACGTGGAGAGTGTGAACCCCAACCCGGCACGCTTCGACCTCAAGAAGGCCGACGCCATCAACGGCGATCACATCCGGTTGCTTGAGTTGGCCGACTTCACCGACCGCCTGTTGCCCTACCTCTGGGCGGCCGACGTGGTGGGGGAGAACCTCACGGCCGAGCAGGAGCGCGTTCTTGAGGCCGTGGCACCTCTGGTTCAGACGCGCATGAACGTGCTGAGCGAAGCCCCCGGGCTGTTGGCGTCGTTCTTTGTGACGAGCGATCAGCTGGAGTACGCCCCGGATGCGCTGGCGAGCGTGGGCGACGACGCGGCTTCGGTTGTGTCTGCGGGCACTGCTGCCCTGGAAGCCGTGGCCGAGGACGCTTGGACCACCGAGAACATTCAGGCCGCGCTCAACGCGTCGCTGATCGAGCAGATGGAGCTCAAGCCCCGTGTGGCGTTTGGCCCGTTGCGCGTGGCGCTCTCGGGTGCGCGCATCAGCCCTCCACTGTTTGAGTCGATGGAGATTCTCGGCAAGGCGGAGACGCTCGCCCGGCTCGCCCGTTTGGCGTCAACACTCTGAACGTCGCTGGTTGAGTAGCGCCGCAGGTGCTTTTGCCGCTGGTTGAGTAGCGCCGCAGGCGCGTATCGAAACCGTATGGTTGGCACGGCGGCCGGCGCTTGGGGTAGTCTTGACTCTTGGACAAGGCTTCGGTTTTGCCCTTGGGGTATGGTGTAATTGGCAACACGGCTGATTCTGGTTCAGTTGTTCTTGGTTCGAGTCCAGGTACCCCAGCAAGTAAAAAGCCCCCGCGTTTGCGGGGGTTTCGTCATTGTTGCGCTGCCGTCTCCACAGATACGCATCGCGGCGACTCTCAACAGATTGCCTACTGGACGAGTCTGGTATCACGGTGGTACCGTATCCTCATGGCCATGACACTTCGACTTACAGAACAGCAGGATGCAACGCTGACGCGCTTGGCGCAAGACCAGGGAATCAGCAAGCAAGAAGCCGTGACTCGCGCAATTGATGAGTTCCTCGAACGACGACTTCACAAGGGAGACGTTAAGAAGGCAATCGCAGAAGTGTTGAAAGAACACAGCGATCTTCTCGACGAACTCTCGCGCACCTAAATGAGCTCAGATCCACGTATTCGATACATCGACATCGAAGACATTGCATCCCTCATCGCTCATTTAGGGATTGGCCCCATTCGTGACGTCGGCCTCATTGAGTCCTCGCTCCATCGTCCTCGAGCTGTGGTTTTCGGCATGGAAACGTACCCCGATTTGCTCGAAAAGGCGGCGGCACTTCTTCACTCGTTGGCGAGAAATCACGCCCTGTTCGATGGCAACAAACGAATTGCCTGGGCGTCTATGGTTCTCTTTCTTCGCCTTAACGGGCTGCGCGTGCGCGCCAACACTTTAGAGAATCTCGAGTTCATGCTTGAGTGCGCGCGCGGTGACCTCGAGCTGGAGCAGATCACCGACTGGCTCAGAGAGCACTCCGACCCAGTCGCATAACTGTCTATTCGTAGAAGCGGTAAAGGCTCTGCGTAATGACGGCCGGTTTCTCCGAGCCCTCCACCTCAATAACCTGGTCAACGCCCAACTGAACGCCGCCGGCAACCTCGGTGATGCTCGCAATCTTTGCGCCCATGCGAATCTTGGCACCAGCCTTCACGGGCGTCACAAAGCGCACCTTGTCGAGGCCATAGTTGACCTTGGTCTCGCAGTCGGTCACGTCGAGCAGCTTGGTCCACATCGGAATGGCCAGCGACAGCGTGAGGAAGCCGTGCGCGATGGGGCCACCGAACGGACCGGTCTTGGCGCGTTCCACATCAACGTGAATCCACTGGTGGTCATCAGTGGCATCGGCGAACGTGTTGATGCGGTCTTGATCAACGGTGATCCATTCGGAGAAGCCGAGGTCGGCGCCCTCCATGCCGCGAAGTTCGGCAAAGGTAACGGAAGTGGTCATCATTTCTCTTTCTCTGTGTGTTGGGGTGGAGCAAAAAACTGAACCTAGACGAAGGCGCCTTTGCCGGTGATGGCGCGACCCACAACGAGACTGTTGATCTCGTGGGTGCCCTCGTAGGAGTAAACCGCCTCGGCATCGGCAAAGAATCGGGCCACGTCATGCTCGAGCAGAATGCCGTTGCCGCCGGCAACCTCACGGGCCAGCGCCACCGTCTCGCGCAGTTTGAGGCTCGTGAACATCTTGGTCATGGCCGAGTTCTCATCGGTGTAGGCGCCGGCGGCTTCTCGCTGAGCCAGCCGCACGGTCATGGCCAGCGATGCCGTGACATTCGCCAGCATGGCCGCCAACTTTTCCTGCACCAACTGGAAGTGAGCAATCTTCTTGCCAAACTGATCACGCTCGGTGGTGTACCGAACGGCTGCCTCGTAGGCACCGGCCATGGCGCCGCACGCAATCCACGCCACAATTGATCGGGTGTTGCCCAGCAACCGGGCCACATCGGCGAACGAGTTCACGTTGGCCAGCCGTGTGTCATCGCTCACCCGAACGTCGTTGAGCACGATGTCAAAGTTCTGCATGATCCGCAGGGCAATCTTGCCTTCCATCTTGGTGAGCGTCACGCCGGGGGCGTCCTGGGGTACGAGAAAAACCTTGACCTCGCCGTCCGCGGTGTCACGAGCAAACACGGCAAGCGTGTTCGCCATTCCCGCGCCACCTATCCAGCGCTTAGCGCCGTTGATGCTCCAGGTGTCTCCGTTGCGCGTGGCCGTGGTCGAGAGTCCGCGGGCGATGTCGGAGCCATGCTCGGGTTCGGTGAGACAAAACACGCCGAACATCTCAAACGACTGAACCAACGGATCCCAGGCGGCCACCTGCTCAGGCGAACCGCCGAGAGTGATGGTGGCGCGGAAGAGCCCGGCGACCGCGTTATAGAACGTTGCGATTGATGTGTCGCACCGCGCAAGCTCAAACGTGCGAAAACCGGCAAACAGGTGTCCGGGCGTCTCGCCGGCGTCAACAAGTTCGGTGGGGTTCATCATGCCCAGACCGACGAGGTCGGGCACAATCTGCGCCGGAAATTCGTCGCGCGCCCAATACTCGTTGACCAGCGGTTTCACTTTCGTCTCGAGCGTGGCCCGCAGCCGGCGGATTGCCGACTGTTCTGCAGGAGTCAGCACGTCGGCAAAGTTGAGCGGATCGCTCACGGGATAGAGATCGCTCACTAGCCCAGACCCAAAAGCCGAACCGCATTCTCCTTGAGAATCTTGGGGCGCACCTCGTCTTTCAGGGTGAGGTTGGCAAAGTCGCCCAACCAGCGGTCGGGCGTAATGAGCGGGTAGTCGGAGCCAAAGAGGACCTTGTCTTGAAGAATTGAATTGGCGTGCCGCACGAGGTTCTCGGGGAAGTACTTGGGTGACCATCCGCTCAGGTCAATCCACACATTCGACTTGTGGGTGGCCACGGCCAACGCCTCGTCCTGCCAGGGCACCGACGGGTGAGCCATAACGATGTTGAGCGCGGGAAACCGTGCGGCGAGGTCGTCGAGCAACATGGGGTTGGAGAGTGAGAGACGAAGCCCGCGACCCCCGGGAAGACCCGAGCCGATGCCCGTTTGTCCGGTGTGGAAGATGATGGGCACCTCCATCTCATCAATCACCGAAAACAGCGGCGAGAAGGCTTCGTCGCTCGGGTCGAAGTTCTGCAGCGTGGGGTGAAACTTGAAACCGCGAACACCGTAGGTCTCGAACAGATCCTTTGCGCGGTCGACCGCGCGCGAACCTTGAAGCGGGTCCACTGAGCCAAACGGAATCAACACGTCGCTGTTGCGAATCGCACCCGCCACAATCTCCTCGGTGGAGTTGGGGGAGTGCCCGAGCGCGGTGGTGGCATCAACTGTGAAGACCACGGCCGCCATTTTGCGCTCGCGGTAGAGCACAGCGATGTCGTCGAGTGTGGGCCTGGGGCCGTCGGCCTTGAAGTACTTACTGGCCGCCTCAACCAGATCGTCGGTGAGCGCGTTGTGCCCGTGATCGTCGACCTCGATGTGCACGTGAGTATCGATGGCCGTGAGGTTGGCCACATCCAGGTTGAGTTCGTAACGCATGGCCACTACTTGGCCGGCTCGCGAACCAGGTCTTCGGGCAGGGGCGGAAAGCGCTCGCCCACCGATTGCGCAGAGCCGGCGAGAGGTCCGCCAAACGCTGCAATCAGGTCGGTGTAAGACCAGCCACCCTCGTGGTACTCGGTGATAGCGGCCTCCGGGTGCGTGTAAACCTGCAGGCGATCGCCACCGATGCCGATGGCCTGGCCCGTGAGAGCGGCAGCCTCCGCGGAGGCGAGGAACGCCACGAGGGGGGCCACGTCGGCGCTGGTGCCAAAGCCCAGTGTCTTGCGAAAGAAGTCGGGCATGCTCTCGCCCTTGGCGTCGGCCTCAATCGCTGCGGCAAAGTAGGGCACCGTGGCGGTCATGGCGGTGGCGGCCACGGGAATCACGGCGTTGACGGTGATGCCCGCTTTCTTGAGTTCGAGTGCCCAGGTGCGCACCATGCCCACAATTCCTGCCTTGGCAGCTGCGTAGTTGGTCTGGCCAAAGTTTCCGCGCTGTCCGGTGGGCGATCCAATGCAGATGATGCGTCCGGCAATCTCGTTATCGCGCATGTAGATGGCTGCCTCACGAACGCACGTGAACGTTCCTTTGAGGTGCACGTTGATCACGGCGTCGAAGTCGTCGTCCGACATCTTCCACAGCACGGTGTCGCGCAGGATTCCCGCATTGGTGACCATGATGTCCAGGCGCCCGAATTCAGCCACTGCTGTCTCAACGAGCTTTTTTGCCGTTTCGGTCGAACCCACGGCGGCCACCACGGCCACGGCCTTTCCGCCGGCGTCGACGATGCTGGCAACGGCGGCATTTGCCACCTCAGCGTTGACGTCGTTAATGACGATGGATGCGCCCTGAGCGGCGAGCTCCTGAGCATAGGCGAGGCCGAGGCCCTGGCCGCTTCCGGTGACAACGGCAACTTTGCCTGCGAGTGACATGGTTCTCCTTGGATTACTTTAAAGTGTCAATGGTTTATAGTTTCAACTAAATACCGAGCGAGTGCAACCTAGAGGGCGAGCGAGAGGGAGAACGATGGCAAAGTCTGAGATTGCTCGTTTTGGTGCCTCGGAACTCGCCCAAGAGACGGAGTTCCTGCTCGCCCGTGCGCGTGCCACCGGTACCGGCCTCGCCAACAGTCGTCTGCTTGGCCTGGGCCTCAAGGCCCGGAGCTACGCCGTTTTGTCGCTGGCTGCCAGCGGTCTCGAACCCACTCAGCGCGAACTCGCCGAGTTCTTGTCGCTCGATGCGAGCCAGATTGTGGCGCTCGTGGATCAACTCGAAAAGGCAGAGCTGGTTGAACGCCAACCCGCCCCCACCGACCGACGAACCAACGTGATTGTGGCCACTGCCGCCGGACAGAAGGTGTATGTGCGCGCTCGTGCCGTGGCCCACGAAACTGAAGCGGAATCTCTCGCGGCTCTGTCGGCCGATGAGCGTGAAGATTTGCGCAGACTCCTCAGCAAAATCACGCTTTAGCCCTGCTTTTTCATCGATTTCTCTCGTGAGATGGGGGTTTTTTCTGCATAACGTGGCGTTAGCCCGAAAACACGTGCCGGATTCTTCTATGATGGTGCCCATGGCAAAGCAGGGTTTATCCACTAAGGACCGACTCATCAACACGGTCTCCGAGATGCTCGACGGCGCGCACCCTCAGCACATTCTCGTCGAAGACGTTCTGTCCGCCTCCGGTGTTGCCCGCGGCTCGCTGTATCACCACTTTGGCGACTTTCCGGCCCTGATCGAAGCCACGCTGGTTCGCCGCTTCACTGCCGGCGTTGACTATTCGAACGCAGTCATTGGGGACATCACGGCCACCTCCACCTCGGCCACCGAGTTCTTCGACCGGATGTACGAAATGTCGGCGGATACCCAACACCCTGAACGTGCGCACCGACGAGCCGAACGTGCGCGCGAATTGGGCATGGCCCACTCAAATGAGCGCTTTCGTGCCCTCCTGTCGGTTGAGCAGGAACGTCTGACCAACACTCTGGTAGACGCGGTTGAGGTTGCCAAAGAAAAGGGCTGGATTCGCAAAGACCTGGATTCTCGAGCCATCGCTGTTTTCCTGCAGGCCTACACGCTGGGGCGTGCCGTTGACGACGTGGCCATCACCAAGGTCGAACCGGAAGCGTGGAACACGCTCATCCGCGCGGTCACCTTGCCACTCGCCAACTAAGCAACGTTGGCTGAGTAGTCGCGAAGCGACGTATCGAAGCCACGTGCCAACTCAGCGCCGTTGGCTGAGTAGTCGCGAAGCGACGTATCGAAGCCACGTGCGGTTTCGATACGGCCTGCGGCCTACTCAACCAGCATGTGCACCACGTGCGGTTTCGATACGGCCTGCGGCCTACTCAACCAACTAAGTGAAACGCTTGCGGAGTTCTGCCTTGCGAATCTTGCCACTGGCGGTGCGCGGAAACTCGTCGATCACAATCACGTTCTTAGGCATCTTGTAGCGCGCCACTCGGTTGGTGAGGTGGTCGCGCACCTGCTCGAGAGTCACCGATGCGCCGCCCGCCATGGTGAGGATTGCCCACGGCACTTCGCCCCACTTGTCGTCGGGCACGCCAATGAGTGCAGCGCCCGTGACGCCATCAAGCTCAAAAATGATTTGCTCGATTTCTGCGGGGTAGATGTTCTCGCCACCGGAGATGATCATGTCTTTGATGCGGTCGGCAACGAACAAGAAGCCGTCGGTGTCGACGTAGCCCATGTCGCCGGTCTTGAACCACTCACCGTCAACAAAGGAGTCGCGGCTGGCTTCGGGTTTGTTCCAGTACTCGGCAATCACGTTGGGGCCGCGAAGCTGAATCTCGCCCACCTCACCCACGGGCGCCTCCGTGTTGTCTTCGGCGCGAATGCGCATGTCGACGAAGTAGTGGGGCAGACCCGACGAGCCTGCTTTGGCACGGCTATAGGCCGGCGGCATGCTCGTGGCTCCCGGTGACGATTCGGTCATGCCGTAGGAAAGCGTGAAGGCCAGACCGCGGGATTCGTAGGCGTCGAGCACGCGCGCGGGCACGGCCGATCCACCGCAGGTCATGTGGTGCACGGTCGACAGATTCGTCGTGTCCCAGTCGGGGTGCTCGCACATCATTTGGTAGGTCGTGGGCACACCGCTGAGCATGGTGATGCCGTACTTCTCAATGAGCATGAGGGCGCGCTCAGGATTGAACCCCGCCTCGAGCACGATGGTGCCGCCCTTGATGAGCATAGGCAGGGCACCCATGCCGAGTGAGGCCACGTGGAACAGCGGCGAGATCATCAGGGACATTTCTTTTGAGGTGATGTCGAAGTCCACGATGGCGTTGAACGTGTTCCACAGAAAATTTTCGTGCGTGAGCACGGCACCCTTGGGGTGTCCGGTTGTGCCCGAGGTGTAGAGAATCAGAGCCGGGTCACGCAGCTGCACGGGCTCATCAATGAACTCGGCCGAAGTGCCCTCGGTAAATCCGGCGAGCGTGGTGGCGCCGGCTTCGTGGGGGTCGCCGTCCGCCTGCACCAGACGTAACGGCATTCCGGCCGAACCCTGCACGGCGAGGTGTGCCAGAGCACTCGAGTGGACGAGCAGGCTCGCTCCGCTGTCGTCTAACGCGTACGACACCTCGGCGGGGGCGAGGCGCGTGTTGAGCGGAACGAAGATGGCGCCGATCTGGGTGGTGGCCAGGAACGTGACGAGAAAGCTGGGGTGGTTCTCTCCGAGGTATGCCACGCGCGTGCCCGAGCTCACTCCGGCGCCGCGGAGTGCGTGGGCGAGTTGGTTGACCTGCACGTAAAACTCGTCATAGGTGGTGATGTCATCGTTAAAGATGAAGGCCGTTTTGCCTGCCGACTTGACGCGGCGTCGTGTGGCCCACGACCCAATGCCCTTGTTCTCCATGGAACAAAATCCCTTTCAGTGACGCCCGAAATGCGATGTACGTCACAACTCTCGTCTCGGCAATGCTAGCCGGGAAATTCGTTGAGAAACACAATAGTTACTTTTCTCATTGATTCGTTGCGGATGCTGGTCCTCGGCAGTTCCTCCACGTGCTGAGCCCCTCGGGCGGATGCTCTCGAAGACCACCGCGACCAAGAAGTAGTTCGCAAG
>JNSL01000022.1_pt1 | contig 33982 bp, 36 predicted proteins | sample 210691 | NCBI WGS metagenome assembly JNSL01 (sample SAMN02808685, study PRJNA238866) | freshwater metagenome | biome: fresh water; feature: freshwater reservoir; material: water; isolation source: water column of the freshwater reservoir Embalse de Amadorio in Spain | place: Spain: Valencia ...
TTAGTTCCGGAAGCTCGCATCGCGGTAGCGCACGGGCAGATGAATGAAACTTTGTTGGAACAGATCATCGTGGACTTCTGGGAACACAAGTTCGACATTTTGGTTTCCACCACAATTATTGAAAGTGGCCTGGATATTCCAAATGCAAATACTTTGATCGTAGATAGAGCTGACACGTTTGGTTTATCGCAACTGCATCAGTTACGTGGTCGAGTTGGCCGAAGTCGCGAACGTGGCTACGCCTATTTCTTGTATGCCCCAGATAAACCATTAAGCGAAAATGCCCACGATCGACTTTCCACAATTGCAGCGCACACTGATTTAGGTTCGGGTATGGCAGTAGCTATGAAGGATTTAGAAATTCGTGGCGCAGGCAACTTACTTGGCGGCGAACAAAGCGGCCACATCGCTGATGTTGGTTTCGATCTTTACGTTCGCCTAGTCAGTGAAGCGGTTGAAGAAGTTAAAACTGGTGGCGCCGCAATTGTTGAAGACGTGGTGAAAGTTGAGTTACCAGTCGATGCTCACTTGCCACATAGCTACGTACCCGAAGAGCGACTTCGCCTTGAGGCCTACCGCCGGTTGGCTGATGCCAGAACTAATGACGATGTAACAGGTGTAGTTGAGGAGTTGGCTGACCGATACGGATCAATGCCAGCACCAGTTGAAACCTTGGTTTCAATCGCCCGGTTGCGAGTTTCGATACAGGCCGTTGGCATTACTGAAGTGATTGCCACATCAAGCCATGTGAAGTTTTCCCCAGTTGAACTTCCCGAGTCCAAAGTTCTGCGCTTAAACCGGCTCTATCCAGGATCGGTAATAAAGCCTGCAACTCGTACGATTGTCGTGCCTCGACCTAAGGGTGCCTTGATTGGCTCTGCTAGCCAGGCAGCAGATATTGACCTTGTGGACTGGGTAAATACCTGGGTGTCATCAGTGGTTGCATCTTCCTAATAAAATTAAAAGGTTGGTTCTTGAAAGGAACATCTGTGAAACTTCGTTTGGTTGCAACTCTGGTTCTTGGCGTTGCAGTTTTAACCGGATGCTCCGATTCGCCAAAACTTGCAGGTAGCGCTGTTGTGATTAACGGCAAAGTAATTCCCGCTTCCGCAGTAGCCGAGCGCGTCGACAAAGTTCGCGCCCAAATCCAAGTCACAGATCCTTCACTTATCAGCGAAGTACCAAGTCTGATTCAGATCAACCAGCGCGCAGTAGATCATTTTGTTCGCGCTTCACTTTTCGAAGAAGTTGTAGCTCGCGAAGGAATCACAGTTACCGAGCGTGATGTAGCTGCTTACCGAGACGAAGTATTTGCGCAATACGCAAAAGAATCCGTTGAAGCCCAACTAGTTTCGCAAAACGCGGTACCAGCTGACGACGTCGAAGGCTTTATGTACGAAGTTATGGTGCAGCGAATTCTGATGGAAAAACTTGCTCCAGGTGCCGACAACCAAACGCAATTCTTAGCAATGACTGATTACTTAACAGCGTTGAGTGAAGAACTTGGTGTGGAATTGAATCCAAGATTTGGTAAATGGGATCCAAGTAATCTCATCAGCACACCTGGTGATGAAACATTGTCAGTTCCACTACCTATTTCGCTAGGTTAAGTTAATAATGACTTCACCTGTAGAACAACTTGTCCAGGTGATGGACCAACTTCGAAGTCCAGGTGGCTGTCCGTGGGATGCCGAACAAACTCATGAGAGTTTGGCGCGCTACTTACTTGAAGAAACTTATGAAGCCCTAGAGGCAATGGATCAAGGTGACTTAGGCTCACTGCGCGAAGAACTTGGTGACTTGCTTTTGCAAGTTGTGTTCCATGCCCGAATTGCTCAAGAATCTGAACCCACATTCTCACTAGATGCAATCGCACAAGGTGTTGTCGACAAGTTAGTGCGACGTCATCCACATGTGTTTACTGACTTAGTTGTTACATCAAATGAAGAACTTGAAGCTAACTGGGCAAAGATTAAGGAAGAAGAGAAGCAACGCGAATCAGTAACTGATGGCGTGCCGCAAGCTATGCCAGCATTGCAGCTTGCTACCCAGTTGATTTACCGGGCGCGTAAAAGTGGAGTCGTCGCCGGAGATTCAGAAGTTAAAGAATCTGTGCGCGAAGTAATTGGGGAAGTAAGCCAAGAACAGATTGCAGCCTTGCTAGTTGCAACGGTTGAACTTGCGCGCGAAGCTGACATTGACGCAGAGTCTGTATTGCGAGCCGAAATGATGCGCTATCGCAGCAGAGTGCGGGAATCCGAAGGCCTTTAACTAACGGCATTTCAGGCACTAAATCAAAATCGGTAGACTTTAGATAACGGCGGGGAAGCCTCGCAGCAACTTTGTGAATCTATTGGAGTAATCCTGTGTCAAGTATTTCTGATGTTAGAGCCCGCGAAATTCTAGATTCCCGCGGTAACCCAACGGTTGAAGTTGAAGTAACTCTTGATGACGACAGCATTGGTAGAGCAGCAGTTCCATCAGGTGCCTCAACCGGTGCATTCGAAGCAGCGGAATTACGTGATGGTGACGAGCGCTACTTAGGTAAAGGCGTAATCAAGGCAGTCATCGCAGTAGAAGACGAAATCATGCCGGCTGTTATTGGCTTCGATGCCACTGACCAAAGATTTATTGACGACACCATGATTGCCCTTGATGGCACTCCAAATAAAGGCCGCCTAGGCGCGAACGCAATTCTTGGCGTATCTATGGCAGTTGCGAAAGCTGCCGCACAATCTGCTGGCCTACCTTTGTATCGCTACATCGGCGGACCAAATTCTCATGTCCTTCCAGTTCCAATGATGAACATCATCAACGGTGGCGCACATGCTGATAGCGATGTTGATTTCCAAGAATTCATGATCGCTCCAATCGGCGCAGATTCATTCCATGACGCGCTAAGAATGGGCGCCGAGGTTTACCACTCACTTAAGAGCGTTTTGAAATCAAATGGACTTTCAACTGGTCTTGGCGACGAAGGTGGCTTTGCACCTAACTTGCCAAGCAATCGCGCGGCCCTGGAACTTATTTCGGAAGCGATCACTAAAGCAGGATTTAAGTTAGGTTCTGACGTTGCACTTGCAATGGATGTGGCAGCCACCGAATTCTTTAAGGACGGTAACTACCATGTTGAAGGTACCGCGCGTTCAACTGAAAAAATGATTGAGCTCTACGCCCAGCTGGCAAAGGATTTCCCGATTGTTTCAATCGAAGATCCATTAGCTGAAGATGACTGGGATTCCTGGGTGCACTTCACTGCTGCCATGGGCGACCAGATTCAAATTGTTGGTGACGATCACTATGTAACAAATACTGAGCGCATTGCAAAGGGCATTGACCTCAAGTCTGCAAATGCACTTTTGGTAAAGGTAAATCAAATCGGAACACTTACCGAAACTGCAGAGTCGGTTGATATGGCACACCGTGCTGGCTTTGCCACCATGATGAGTCACCGTTCAGGTGAAACTGAAGACACCACAATCGCTGACCTAGCGGTGGCGTTCAACTGTGGTCAAATCAAGAGCGGTGCGCCAGCACGTTCGGATCGCGTAGCTAAGTACAACCAGTTACTGCGTATCGAAGAAGATCTAGATGAAACGGCACGATACGCCGGACGCAGCGCATTCCCTCGTTTCAAGGGTTAAGCACGGCACAATTAAGACGTGGCCTCTTCTCCTAGGATTTCTCCGAGAATAAACGCGCGCGCAATAGCAATGATTCTTGCGGGCGTTTTTGTCATGCTGACTTTGGCAGTGCCACTGCGCGCTTTGATTCAAGAGCGACGCGAAATCAAAGACTTAGAGCAACAAGTTATTTCGCAACAAGCCAAGATTGACGAATTGAACAACCGCCAAGCCAGACTTGCGGATCCGGCTTACTTGCAAGCGCTAGCCCGGGAACGACTTAACTATGTCTTCCCTGGTGAAATTGGTTTCGTAGTTCTTGATGAAGAGACAAATACTGCGATTGCTGGTGTTCCAGGTGCGTTAGTACCTAATGATGACTCGGCTTGGTACACCAAACTTTGGAGCAGCACCAAACTTGCAGACAATCCACCACCAGCTGATGATCCGTTAGTTGTGCAGTCCGACGATCTGCCTCAGTAACACCATGCTTAACTCAGAAGATTTCGCAGCAGTGCGTGCCCAACTCGGCCGTGACCCACGAAGTGTGATCGAAGTTGCACATCGCTGTTCCTGTGGCCAGCCTGATGTTCTAAAGACTTCGCCCCGTTTGGACGATGGCACACCATTTCCAACGCTGTATTACATGACGTGCCCTAAAGCCACTGGCGCAATTGGCACATTGGAAGCAAACGGTGTGATGAAGGAATTAGCCGATGCAATTGCAGCGGATCCAGAACTGGCTGCGAAATATGAAGCCGCACATGAAATCTATCTTGCGCAGCGCGAAGCAATCGAGCACGTGGAAGAAATTTCAGGTATTAGCGCTGGGGGAATGCCAACTCGGGTGAAGTGTCTTCATGTATTGATCGGACATTCCCTAGCTGCTGGTCCTGGAGTTAATCCACTTGGCGACATGGCACTAGCTATGTTGAAAGACTGGGGACAGACCGGACCTTGCGGAGGTGATGACATTGAGAGTGGCAGCAATTGATTGCGGCACGAATTCAATTCGACTTCTGATTGCCGATATCGAAAATGGAAAACTTACCGATGTTGTGCGAACTATGGTTATCGTCCGCTTAGGTGAAGGTGTAGACAAAACCGGAGAATTTTCCCAAGCTGCCTTAACAAGAACTTTTGCAGCCATCGATACCTACGCTGCTTTAATCGCAGAACACAAACCTAAACTAGTTCGGTTTGTAGCAACCAGCGCAAGTCGTGATGTTTCAAATCGTGACGACTTTGTAGCTGGCATCGTGGCCAGACTAGGAATTGAACCAGACATCATCAGCGGTGATGAAGAAGCAGCGCTTTCTTTCCTAGGTGCAACTGCAGATCTTTTGAATTTGGAGTCAGCCCCTAACGCGCCTTACTTAGTTGTTGATATTGGTGGCGGCTCAACTGAGTTTGTTCTTGGGACAACTAAACCAACTGCGGCTATCAGCACCAATGTTGGTTGCGTGCGAATGACGGAGCGTCACTTAGTGAGTGATCCAGCAACTCCGGAACAAATCGCTGCAGCTACTTCAGATATAGATGCCGCAATTGACCAGGCCTACCTTGCCGTTCCGATTGCGGAAGCGAAAAGTTTGATCGGTCTGGCAGGTTCAGTTACAACTGTTGCGGCTTTGGCCCTTGGCCTTGCCGAGTATGACTCAGAAGCAATTCATGGCAGCCACATTTCTGCCAGCGAAGTGCATCGCGTGACACAGGAGCTGTTAAATATGACTCGAGCGCAGCGAGCAACGCTAGGACCTATGCATGAAGGTCGAATCGATGTAATTGGCTCTGGCGCATTGGTACTTGATCGAATTATGGCTCGAACTGGCCTTTCTGAAGTTGTCGTTTCGGAACGCGACATCCTTGATGGAATTGCCCGAGCCTTAGTTTCCAACCCCAGTTAGGAAGTTCTGGCAATACCTGTCAGGATTAAGCGGTGGAAAACACCACGCCCCTGTAGCCCAATCGGTTAGAGGCACACGACTTAAAATCGTGCCAGTGTCGGTTCAAGTCCGACCAGGGGTACCAAATCCACAGCATCTACACCTAGTTTTAGCCAGCAAGTCAGGCCCAATTCAGGTTTAACGGGTTATATTTAGGGTAGAAATTAAGCCAGATGGTGACGATACTCGTCCCACGGGAGGAAAATCATGGCAAGTCGTAATCCAGTACTAATTCGCGCAACCGGCGAAAGCTTTGGCGGCGAAACAATTGAGCAAGGTTCACTAACCCAACCAGAGTTCTCTGGCGCTCGATTGACTATGGATGATGTCATTGTAAAAACCGGAATGCTTTTCGCGCTTTTGCTAGCTGGCGCATTTGTTGGCTGGTCAAGCCCCGGTCTTACCTTCGTCGCTTTCTTCCTTGGTCTAGGTCTTGCGTTTGCAAACATTTTCAAGAAGCAAGTTAGCCCAGGATTAGTTTTGGCATACGGCGCTGCTGAAGGTGTATTCCTTGGTGGCCTGAGCAAGATGTATGCAACTGCATATGCAGAGACTGCCCCTAACTTGGTTTCACAGGCTGTTATGGGAACGCTAATTGCATTTGGCACAATGTTGTTCCTTTACAAGTCAAACATCATCAAAGTTAATGGCAAGTTCAAGAAGGTATTCATGGTTGCCATGGTTTCCTACTTGGTTATCGCTGTTGCATCTTTGATCTCAAGTTTCTTCGGCGTAGGTGGAGGCTGGGGCTTCTACGGAGCTGGTGGCCTTGGCATGCTGCTTTGTATTGCTGGTGTTGCACTTGCATCATTCTCGCTAGTTATGGATTTTGAAATGATCACTCAGTCAATTGCTCAAGGCGCTCCGGAAAAGGAAGCCTGGAGAATGGCATTTGGCTTAGCGATCACTTTGGTTTGGTTGTACACCGAACTTCTTCGTCTGATTGCAATTTTCTCGGGCGACGAATAAAAATTTCGAGCAAACAAAAGGGGTTGGCATTGCCAGCCCCTTTTTGCATGTGCAAAAACTTCCAAACCTTGGCAAAGTAGAGCCATGAGCGAAATGCACTTGGTTTTAGATACAGACATCCGTGGTCCTTGGCCGCAGGGAACAGAAGTCATTTACTTCGGCATGGGTTGTTTTTGGGGCGCGGAAAAGAAGCTCTGGAATCTTCCTGGTGTAGTTAGCACCGCAGTTGGTTACATGGGCGGCTCAGCAAGTGACCCAACCTATCCATTGGTATGCACGGGCTCCACAGGTCATTCTGAAATTGTTTTAGTTGCCTACAATCCTTCAAAAACTTCCATCTATGACTTACTGAAATGTTTCTGGGAAAATCATGACCCAACTCAGGGCAATCGCCAGGGTAATGACATTGGCACGCAGTACCGCAGTGCCGTTTACTGGACAACTTCCGAGCAAGAAAAATGGGTAACAGAATCTCGCAATGCTTACAACGAAGTGTTAGTAAGTAAAGGCTTTGACCCAATTACTTCTGAATTAGCTCCAGCTAGCAATTTCAAGTTCTGGTACGCCGAAGAATATCACCAGCAGTACTTAATTAAGAATCCAAATGGCTATGACTGCCATGCCCACACTGGAATTTTGTTGCCAGAGATTGCAGCATTAAGCAGCTAAAGTTTCCACCGCTTTTGGTTTTCTAGTTTCTGGCATGAACATAACTAGAACGCTGGTAGCACTTGCAACCATCAAGCTTGCAATAAATGGCCAAGCAAAACCACCGGTTGAATCGGCTAAGTAACCAAACAAGAGTGGACCAATGATGATGCCAAGATCGCTCATCATTTGATACGTAGCAACTACCGGACCACCTTTGCGACCATCGACGATGTCGCCAACTACTGCCGACGGCGCTCCGCCTAAGAATGCAGCGCTGACTCCCATGGCAACCATAGCTGCGTAAAACCCCAGCAAGGTTTCGCTGGCAACTAAGCAGAGCATGGACACCACAAGGAATAGAGTTCCAATGATCATGGATGGCTTACGCCCTCTAGTGTCTGTCATTCGTCCAGCTGGAAGTAGCAGTGATGCCTGCACCACGCTAGTTGCCAAAAATCCGTAGCTTGAAGTGGCTGGACTTTTTTGCAGAACTGAAACTACGAATAGTGGAATCAATGCCGAACGCAAACCAAATGACGTCATGCCATTTGAGAGGTTAACTACGAGCGCTGTCCAATAAGCACGGAGCTTTAACGCTGCTTTAAGTGCCATAGGTGGCTCTTGCAGTTCTGCAGATTCGGAAGTGTCTTTTGTCGGATGACCCAGACCCTTTGGTAGCGCGAAGTATGCAGTTAGTGCTGCAAGGCTAAGGGTGGCCGCATAAACAAAGAATGGTGCGCGGATACTCAAGCCCACAACTAATCCACCAACAGCCGGACCGGCTAGACCTCCGAATAAGAAGCCACCTTGGTAAGTGCTGGCTGCCCGGCCACGATGTGCGCCATCAACCGTTCGCAGCAGTAAAGACATTGAAGACACTGTGAACATCGCTGAGCCAGTGCCACCAATGCCTCGAAGAAAAATCAGTTGTTCAAAAGTTTGAGAAAAGCCAGCCAAGGCGCTGGAAAGCGAAACAATACTTAGTCCAATCCAAAGTACGCTTCGTTCGCCAAATTTGTTTACCAACCAACCGCTAGGCGCGGCACTAACAAATCGCATCAGAGCAAAAACACTGATTACTGAACTGGCAGCGAAAGCTGAGACTTCAAAAGTTTGGGCAAAGACAGGAATGATCGGGGCAACAATTCCAAATCCAAGTGCGACACAAAATGCGACAGCGGTTAGTACTGCAACTTCACCAGGAAGGTCTTTAAAGTATCGATCGAGTAATTTACGCATGTTTAGTAGTAAGTCACAATTTCAAAACCATTGGCAACAATTTGAGCCAAGATCTGATCGCGGTGTTCAAAGCCCCGAGTTTCAAGTTCAAGTTCAACATCAACTTCACTAATGGCTAATGCTGGATTCATGCGAGTGTGTGAAGTTTGAATGATGTTGGTGCCGAGTTCAGCCACACAAGCCAAAAGTTTTGCAAGCGATCCTGGCTGGTCGCTCAATCTAACTTGCACCATCAAGAATCTGCCTGAGGTTGCTAGGCCGGTTCGTAATACCCGGCTAAGCAGCAGCGGATCAATGTTGCCACCGGAGAGAGACGCAACCACTGGACCATCAAAAGAATCTGGATCATCCAGGATGGCTGCAACTGCTGCAATACCACCAGCCTCAACCTGTAGCTTGCTGCGTTCCAAAGTTAGTAGCAGTGCGCGTGCCAGTGAGGCTTCACTAACAGTTCTAATCTCATCAACATGCTGTTGAATGATGGCAAAAGGAACGTCACCCGGTTTTCCAACTGCAATGCCGTCGGCCATAGTTGACATTTTTGGCAGCATTTGTGGTGAGCCAGCTGCAAGTGATGGTGGGTAAGCGGCAGCCATTTCGGCTTGAACCCCGATCACTTTAATGTCTGGGCGCAAACTCTTAATTGCCAGCGCAGTTCCAGCTAGCAAACCGCCACCACCAGTACAGACGACGACGGTTTTCACGTCAGGGTTTTGCGCCAAGATCTCTAGGCCCATCGTGCCTTGCCCCGCAACAATGTGTTCGTGATCAAACGGATGAATAAATACCGCACCGGTTTCATCCGAGAATGCGCTGGCAGACATTAGTGCTTCGTCAATTGTCTTGCCAGCAAAAATCACGTCGGCACCGTAGCCAAGTGTTGCTTGGTACTTAGGCAAAGTTGCACCTTCTGGCATGAAGATAGTTGCTTTGATTCCAAGAATTTGGGCGGCGAGAGCAACACCTTGGGCGTGATTACCCGCACTTGCGGCAACCACACCTTTATTTCGTTGCTCTGCAGTTAATCTAGCAATTCGGTTATACGCACCGCGAATTTTAAAGGACCCAGCTCGCTGAAGATTTTCACACTTGAATGTGACATCGACTCCGTACTTCTTTTCAATCCAGCCTGCGCTGATTGAGGGAGTCTTTTTAATTACGCCATCCAATAACTTGGCTGCGTCATTTATGTCTTCAAGCGTTACTGGCTGCACTGGTCAATATTGGCACGCCTTGGCCTAACAATCTAATTCCCTTGAATATTGCGTGACCTAACCCACACATTTAAAAGTGCAGACTGGTAACTGTGGGATTTTCGCTTAATTCCCACTGGTAAGTTAAGGGTATTGAGTAACACCCTTAAGGATTTAGGCGAACATGACACTGGCAATAAAAGCATCCGGATTAGCGAAAGCTTACGGAGATGTAGTTGCACTTAATGGAATCGATATCGAAGTTGAGCAAGGAACTGTCCTTGGACTTCTGGGACCTAACGGTTCAGGTAAAACCACCACAGTAAGAATTCTGGCTACCTTACTTCAAGCAGATAGTGGTTCAGCCAGCGTCGGTGGTTTTGATGTTGCAACTCAGCCAGACGAAGTCCGCAGCGTCATCGGACTAACCGGACAGTACGCAGCCGTTGATGAGTACCTCACCGGCCGGGAAAATCTAGAACTTTTTGGACGCCTATTTCACTTAAGCAAGTTCGATGCAGCCAAGCGCGCAGCTGAGCTTCTGGATCGCTTTGATTTGTCCGATGCAGCAGATCGCGGAATCAAAGGTTACTCAGGCGGCATGCGTCGACGTCTTGACTTAGCAGCATCGCTAATTGGTCGACCAAATGTTTTGTTCCTAGACGAACCAACTACTGGTCTTGATCCACGGAGTCGTCAGGGTATGTGGGAAGTTATTGAAGACTTGATCGCTGAAGGCACAACGGTTTTACTAACTACTCAATACTTAGAAGAAGCAGATCAACTTGCGAATCGAATTGTTGTTTTGGATCACGGCAATGTAATTGCCAAGGGAACTTCTAACGAGCTTAAATCTCAAGTTGGCGGTGACCGCATCGAGATTGTTGTTGAATCAGTTGGAGATGTAGCGAATGCTGCAGGCTTGATTCAGGAATTTGGATCAGCTCCAGCGATTACTGAAGATTTAACAAAGACCATTTTGTTACCAGTTGCTGGTGGATCAACTGCGATCGTAAACATAGTTCGCAAGCTTGACGAGAACAAGATCTCGATCGCCGATATTGCGCTACGCCGACCAACTCTTGATGACGTTTTCTTGAGCTTGACTGGTCATGCAACCGAAAATACTGAAGAAGTGTCCAAGCCTGCCAAGGGCCGACGTGGACGAAAGGCTAGGAGCTAATCATGAGTACTTTGACAACAGAATCAGTCAAGGAAGTTACGGCACCACGCCCTCGCTTTGGTTGGTTGATTACTGACAGCATTTCAGTTTCCCGCAGACACTTACTGAAAATCACTCGTGTTCCAGAATCACTGTTCTTTGCTTTGATTCAGCCAGTCATGTTTGTTTTGCTATTCGCGTTTGTATTCGGTGGCGCAATTGACGTTGGCCCAGGTGGAGCTCAGGCTTACCGCGAATACTTGATTCCGGGAATTTTGGCTCAGACCGTCATGTTCGCGGTTGCTGGAATCACAGTTGGAATTACCGAAGATGCCAGCAAGGGAATTATGGATAGATTCCGTTCCTTGCCTATGCGACCAGGTGCGGTTCTAACTGGACATACTTTGGCTTCGTTACTTCAGAACATTCTGGTAATCGCAATTCTTTCGATCACAGGTTTAGCTGTTGGCTGGAGAATTCATAATGGTTTCTCGGATGCCGCTTTGGCTTACTTGATGTTTGCCTCATTTGCTTATGCAATTACTTGGGTTGGCGCCTGGATCGGGTTACACATGCCAAACTCTGAAGTTGCTGGCACCGCGGGCTTAGCTTGGATTTTCCCATTTACTTTTGCATCCAACATCTTTACGCCGGTCGCAACAATGCCAGGTTGGTTACAACCATTCGTGCTGTGGAATCCGGTTTCATGTTTAGCGCTTGCGGCTCGTCAGTTGTTTGGAAACCCAACACCATTACTTGGAGATTCATTCCCGGAGCGCTACCCAGTTCAGCTTTCGTTCGCGTACTGCTTCTTGCTGTTAGCGATTTTTGCACCGCTAGCTGTGCGCGCATTCAAAACGCGCAATAAGTAGTCCTAAGGAACGTAAAGTTCCGCGGAAACAATAACGATGCGAAGTGTTTTACCTGAAGGTGTCTCGTAAGAGATTTCAGCGCCAACTTCTTGATTAAGAACTGCCGCACCCATTGGGCTAGTAGGCGAGTAGACGTCGATCGAAGTATGCGCGGCTTCTTCGCGTGATCCAAGCAGGAATGTTTCGGTGTCATCTAAATCTGGGAAGTTAACGGTTACAACCATGCCTTGGGAAACAATGCCTTCTTCAATTTCAGGGGTTCCAATTTGAGCAGCTTCAAGCATCTTTGTTAGCTGGCGAACGCGACCTTCATTCTTACCTTGCTCTTCTCGAGCTGCGTGATAGCCACCGTTTTCTTTTAAGTCGCCTTCTTCGCGAGCGGCAGTAATACGTGCCTTAATCTCTTCGCGAAATTCGCCACTGCGATGCTCAAGCTCAGCTTTGAGTCGATCGTAGGCTTCTTGGGTCAACCAAACTTCGTTCATTCGATAGACATTACGCGTATTTAGCTAGTTGGTGCGACTCCAGGCGCGACCTGCTCAGGAATTTTCACTCCCGGTGGGAAATTTGCTGGGGGAACCCGCATGTTTTGGGAGTTTGAGCAACCCAGCACTTCCGCCAAAACCGCCTGACCATTTGTGGTCAGCGGGTAGGTGATCTGCTCGTAATCACTGCCGCCAGCCACTGTTACCGTTGCATATCCGACATCAGTGCGGGAGATATCTTGCGCTCGAACTACGCAATAAGTAGTGAGCTCTGGACCGCGTGCTAATTCCCAGGTCACATTGACTTGAGTCGGTGAAACAATTTCGAAAGTCAAGAGCTGGGCGCTAACGCTTGGATTCTGTTGGCGAAACGCAGCGTAAGCCAGGCTTCCCGAAACGACGCCAGCGATCAGGACGCCAACTAATACTGGAATCACACGCCTACGGCGCACACCATATCGAAGTTTGATGTGCTCTGGAAGGTTTGAATTGTTTGGCATACTCCCTCCAGAATACGTCCTTGAACTAGATAGTGGAGAATAGAGGCATGGCACAAACTAACCTCACTGAATCTGGTGTGGAAAGGTATTTGCCCGCTAACGGTGAACCACTTCGATTGCTTGCAGTTCACGCCCATCCAGATGATGAATCCAGCAAAGGTGCTGCGTCCACAGCAAAGTACATCAGCGAAGGTGTGCAGATTATGGTTGTGAGCTGCACTGGCGGTGAACGTGGCGACATTCTAAATCCTGGCTTTGAGCTCGGAGACAGATCGATATTTGAAGTGCGCAAAGACGAGATGAAGCGAGCTGCGCAAATTCTAGGTGTCTCACATCGTTGGCTCGGATTTGAAGATTCTGGTTGGCCAGACGGTGACCCAAAGCCACCACTACCCAAAGGTTGCTTTGCTGATCTGCCGTTAGAAGAGGTCAGCGCACCGCTTGTTGAAATCGTGCGTGAGTTTAAACCGCACGTAATTACTACTTATGACGAAAATGGTGGTTACCCACATCCAGATCACATCAGAACTCATGAAGTTTCAATGTTTGCCTGGGAGCAAGCTGCCAATCCGGAATATAAAACTTCACAGGAACCCTGGACTGCCGCAAAACTTTATTACCACCATGGTTTTTCGAAATTACGCGTGCAAGCAATGCATGACGTTTGCCTTGAATTAGGAATTGACTCGCCATATCAAGAGTGGCTAGACGAATGGGAAGACGAAGACCTGGCCACCGATCGCGTCACGGCTCGAATTGATTGCGCAAATTGGTTTCCGATTAGGGAAGCAGCCTTGAAGGCACATGAAACCCAAATCGATCCAAATGGCAGTTGGTTTGTAATCCCTAATGAAAAACTTGCTGAGATTTGGCCAACTGAAGACTATGAACTTGCTATTTCACGAATTGGTGAAATTGTGGAAGAGTCAGATTTGTTTGAAGGACTTAGGGGAGAGTAGATGTTTAGATTTATCACTTCAATCGCAGGAACTTCGCCTGAGCCATTTCCATCATCGACTGAATTTGATGCCTCGAAAGTAAATCCAGGTCCAATCGGGGGATTAGTTTTCTTAGCCTTAACGATTGCCGTCGTGATTTTATTATTTAGTTTTAATCGACATATCAAGCGAGTAAATTTCGAGCAGGACGATTCCGAACAATAAGTCCTTATGAATCGGTACTTCACTCTTCGCCTATTGGCGATACATGTCCTCGGGGCTTTTTCTGTCGTCGCATGTTTAGCTTTGGCATATTGGCAGTGGGATCGGGCCCAGGCTTATGTCCCACCAGCTAGCGCCACAACACTTTCGTTTGAAGAACTAAGCCCATTGCGCGATTACCTTCCAGCTTCTTCAGTTGGGATCCCAACATCAGTTACCGGTATCTGGCAACCCGATGAAAGAATTTTGATGCCAGAGCGCGTGATTGACGGTAAGTCAATGGTTAGTCCAGATCCTGAATCGGAAGTCATTGTTGAGTGGGTTGGTCCAGTTGGCTTTTGGGTTGTAGACATCATGGAACTTGCAGATGAATCTAGTTTGGGAGTCGTGCGCGGGTTTACTGAAACGCCAGATCAAATTGAATTAGCTACTGGCGAGGCGACAGTTAGTGGTGTTATGCAACCGAGTGAAGACGTCCCAGGCTTGAAGTTAGTAAATAACATTGAACCTTTGACAACTAATTTGATTGTGGAGAATTCTAGAACTATTGCCCACGACGGTTACCTGGTCGCAACTTCAGTAACTGAATCACTTTTACCAGTCAGCCCAATCTTTACAGAGCCAGTAGTCAAAGGCTTGAACTGGAGAAATGTCGCCTACACATTTAACTGGGTTTTCTTTGCCGGAATCGTTGCAATGATGTGGGTAAGAGTGGCGCGAGATGAGCTGGAATTCGCAGAAATCGCAAAAAGTAATGCAGACTTAGGACATGACAATGAATCGTGAAGATATTGCAAAGCAATGGCTGTTCTATCGCATCATGGCGGTAGTAGTTGGATCCGTACTTTTGGTTTTGACGATGTTCCTGATTTCAGTTCGAGTACTTGAAAATCCAGAACCAGCCTTCTACGCAGCAGCCTGGACTGCTCACGGTTATTTGTTCCCGGTTTATGTTGTGGCGACTTTCATGCTGTCTACAAAGTTGAAGTGGTCATTTGGAAAAACTATTTTGATCATGCTGGCTGGCACAATCCCATTTATGTCTTTTCTAACTGAACGTCGAGTTGCTAAGGAAGTTTCGCAAGGCTAACGCCAGCGATATTGGCCTTCAGTTTGGTCAGCCCAAGAACGTTCGTCTTCAAGCGGCTCTACGTGAGTGGTAATTATGGTGTCTGGAAGTTCAGCAATAATGTCTGCTTCTAAGTTCTCTGATAGATCATGACCTTTTTGAATAGTCCAAGCGCCAGGAACTAAAACGTGCATTGAAACGAAGCGTTGGCGTCCAGCTTCTCGAGTTTGCAGTTCGTGGAACTTAACTTCGTCACTTTCGTATTTGGTTAAGACTTTCACAATTTTTTGGTGATCTTCATCTGACAATGCTTTATCCATCAAACCAGCAGTGCTGCTGCGAAGTAAGTTAACTCCGGTAACAATAATGTTCAGTCCGACTGCCAATGCAACAATGCCATCAAGTCGATTCCAGCCCGTGACTACAACTAACCCAACACCGACAATGACTCCGACTGAAGTCCAGACGTCCGTCATTAGATGTTTGCCGTCAGCAACTAGTACAGGAGAGCGATGAAGTTTGCCAGCACGCAACAAGATCAAGGCAGCACCGCCGTTGATCAGGGCAGCCACTGTCGAAATTGTTAGACCCCAGCCAATTTGTTCTAGCTCGCGAGGCTTAATGATTCTTTCGATTGCGGTGTAGACGATGATTAGCGCAGCCAGCAGAATCATGAAGCCTTCGATGGAAGCCGAGAAGTATTCAGCCTTGCCGCGTCCAAAGTGATGCAGTTCATCTGCGGGCTTCATTGCAGTTCGCAGGGCAAACAAGGCAACTACTGCGGCAACGATGTTCACTGTCGATTCAAGTGCATCTGAGAGAAGGCCAACGGATCCGGTTGCCCACCAGGCCGCCATTTTCATTCCAAATACAACAACGCTGACAACTATCGACATCCAAGCAAATTTCGCAAGATTGATAGGAGCGTTGTTGATTTGGTTTGTAGTCATGTGTTCATTGTGCCAGAAAGGGTATTGCGCTCGTGCAAGCTGTAACGTTACGGCTGATGAATTGGTACTTGCTCGGGCCGACCACGACGTTGTTTTGGTGGTTGCCGAAGTCCTGAGGCATAGAGTGCCTTCAATATCTCGCGGGTAGTTACTTCAATTGCCCCAGCAGCAATTGCAATTTCCCGCATATGGTCAGGGACATCAAAGTGATCACCTTGGAATCCGCGATCAGGTAGCCCTAGCTCCGATGCAAATTGCTTTAGCTCGGCAACTGAAGTGTCGCTAACCATGTGACACCATAACCAGTCACGCCAAGGCCATTGCGCTTGATCTATCAGGATTGCCACTTATTGTTACCGCGAAACTATTCGTTAATGCCGAATCGAGCATGCAACTTTCGCAGTGGCTTAGGTGCCCACCAGTTCCAGTCTCCAGCTACACGCATCAATGCAGGAACTAGCAAACCTCTAACAACTGTGGCATCAAGCAAGATTGCGAAGGAAATTCCCAGACCAAGCATCTTGATACTTGTCACACCACTTGTCATGAAGCAGGCAAACACGATCGCAATAAGAACTGCTGCAGCGGTAATGATTCGTCCAGATTTTTGCAGACCTGCACTTACTGAAGTAGTTGTATCGGCACCGTTGTCATGCTCTTCTTTAATACGTGAGAGTAGGAATAATTCGTAGTCCATAGAAAGTCCAAATGCCACGATCGCAACTAACACCAAAGTTGAAGTATCTAGCGAACCAGTAACTGTGAAGTCTCCAACTAACCACATGGCATTGCCATCTTGGAAAACCCAAACCAAAACGCCCAGAGTTGCCCCAAGACTTAGCATGTTCAAGATCACTGCCTTGATTGGGAGAATCGCACTGCCAGTAAATAGGAACAGGATGATTAAAGTTGCAATTGTTAGCCAACCTAAAACCTCTGGCAAGTTATCCGAGATACCAGCTTGTGAGTCGGTGAAGATAGCGGCCTGTCCACCAATCAATGTTCCATCAACAGGTGGCTCGATGGCGCGTAACCGAAGAATCAAATCCTGAGCATCCATGTTGCGAGATTCGACATCGGTGTAAAGCGTAATTCGGTGATGTGCCTGAGATGCAGCTACTGCTTGCTCAGGTGGCAATGGTGAGACAGTTTCTCCTTCGATGAAGGAGTCAGAAGTGAATGCACTTACGACATGTTGATCTGCGGCCAAAGTCTTTGCGTACTCATTCACTTCATCAATTGATACCGAGATTGGAACTAAAACTTCAACTGGGATTTGGCTTTCAAATCGGTCACGAATTTGATCTGAAGCAATGGCGGCAGGATTGCTGGCCGGCAATACTCGGTCATCTACCTGACTGAACTTCGCATCCAATGCTGGGGATGCCAATGCCACAAGCAAAGTAACAGTTCCGACGATTATTAGGAGTGGTCGCTTCATTACAGCGGTGGCAAGCGAAGACCAAGCGCCAGATTCTTTTGGCTTTAGGTCACCACGTCGGATCTTAAACTTGTCGACCTTATGTCCAAGAAGCGCAAGTGTTGCCGGCAACGCAATCAGCGATGCTAATACTGCGAATAACACAACGCTCACTCCGGCGTAAGCAAATGACTTCAAGAAATACTGCGGGAACAGGATCATTGAAGCAAGAACTAAGGCAACGGTTAAGCCTGAGAAAAACACCGTACGTCCCGCAGTAGTTACCGTCTTGATTACCGAGGCGTTTACATCATTAGTTCGTGCGAGTTCTTCACGGTATCTATTAACAATCAACAATGCGTAATCAATTCCCAGACCAAGTCCCAATCCAGTGATCAGGTTCAGGGCAAATACCGATACATCTGTAAATTGCGTAACGAGGAAAAGAACAAAGAAGCTGCCTGCAATCGAACCAAGGGCTACAACCATTGGTAGCCCAGCTGCAACCGCAGCTCCAAAAACGAACAACAGCATCAAAACGTTTAGTGGAATTGCAATTGCTTCCGCAATCTTTAGATCATCTCTAATCTGACCGTTAATTGCTTCGTAAAGTACTTCAATGCCACCCACGTAAGCGCGAGTGCCAGCAGATTCTTTGTCGTAGGTATCTTGAATGTTTTTAGCGGTTGCAGCAGCCTGTTCGGAATCAAGGCCTTTGGTGAAGTAAACCAAAGCTAGGCCGGCATTGCCATCAAAACTCTTGAGACTTTCTTGGCCAGAATTCCAGTAAGAAACTATCGACTCAATGTTTTCTTCGTTAGCTACGTTCGCAAGTAAGTCATTTGCAGCAGTTACGGAATTTGGATCGTCAATGCTGGCAAGTGTGTCGATAACTAAAATCACGGACGCATCGCGGGTATCAAAATCTGACTTAAGCAGTTGGTCAACTGCGGCCGAATCGCTGCCTAGATCGTCATAACCCTGGCTCTTAAGCGAGCCGAACATTCCGGCCCCAATGACACCAGCAACAAGAACTGAGATCAAATAACCGATAAAAACACCTTTACGATGTTTGACCACGAACTGACCAATATTTTCAAACACAGAAATGCCCTAAAAAGCTAACGCGGATGTTGTTATTAAGTGTACGTGGCTATTTGACTTTGGTCTTTTTGGTCTTTGAAACCAAGACTCCAAGTCGGGAGTCGCTAGTTTTGGCGCGGTAGGATACCGTTAGCTTTTTCGAAGTGGCATTGTGTGTGATTGCCCAGTTACCAGCAGCATCGGTAGTTACGGTGCCAATTTGCTTCCACTTACCGTTACCAAGTTTTCGCTCGACGATTACTGCAACATCTGCATAACCAGGCGCCACAGATCCAGAAACAGTCACGCTCGCATTGCGCTTGGCAGATTTAGGTGCAGAGAGTGAGATGGACCCAGCCATAGTCACCCGCTTGGTAGAAGTCTTTATTGTGCCTTTGGTATTTGTCGCAGTTATACGTAAATCATGCTTCCCAGCAGATGGGCCAGTCCAAAGTATTGACCAAGCGCCTTTGTCGTTAGTTGTGGCAGTAGAAACGGTCTTCCACTTGCCGCCAGACTTTCGCTGCAATTTAACTGTAGCGCCAAGTTGCGCTGGGGAAACTTTGCCGCTGAAGCTGTAGTCGCTAGGAACGATGGTTTTTGTAGGCCAATTTACTTTTGTAACTGACTTAAGTTTTTTTGCAGTAGCACTTGTTGAACCAGGTACTGTTTCGATTCCTGGTGTGATCGCGGATATGTAAGTGGACTTGGTTCCAAGTACACCGCGTAATTCGTCAGGTGTTATTAGTTGACCAGGAGCGATCGTGAGTGCTGTGATATTTCCAGCCGAATCAGAAAGATTTAGTTTGCTAATTCCACCACTTGGATAATTTCCAGCAACTGTCATTGACCAAACGTCAGCAACCAAAACTCCCTGGGCACGAAGCCGTGCAACTAAGGAGGCTTGATCAACCGTGTCAGTCCAAGCCGAATTAGCATTTCCAACTCTTGGATCTTGTGACCAGCGATCATCAACACTTACTAGGTAAGGAAAAGCTGATCCCCAAACTTCCGAAGTTGGTTGAGACTTTCCACCAGTGGATGACGAGTAGTAAGTAGAAATTGTTGCGCCGTTGTACTGGACTACAAGAGCAGTGTTGGTGTTGATGTCGACAATGGTTGCATTAACGGCAGCTACCCAACGATCTCCCATAGTTGCATTCTCTTTACTGAAGCCAACAAATGCCTGATCTAAAGTTGTCGAATAAATCTGACAGTTACAGCCACTGCGCGTTGATGTCTTTCTCACTGCATAAGATCGACCAGCAATTGCTTGGGCCTGCATCGCTGCTTCCGTCCAGGAAGAAGGAACTTCACCAAGACCATATAAATATTCATCTGACAAGCGCAGTGTGTTAACTACAACTAAATCAACAATCTCATCATCGAATGGACCAGAAGTTAGTTCTAAGGTTCCGTATCGATAGCGACTTGAGCACACGTTCACGGCGCAGTTTGCACCGAGCGCTGAGGTTGCCGACGCAGCATCTGCGCCTGACTTTACGTTTATTACCGTGTCAGCATTTACCCAAGTCAACGTAACGGTTGTACCAGCGCCAAGAACGGCACCACCAGATGAAACTTCAGTTTGGCCGTTAACGGTTGTAAAGGTTGCTACTGCTCCAGCTGCTACAGGAATGGCAGCATTTGCATCGATCGTGACATTGAATGCCCCGCCAGTAGTTTGACCTGGAACATTCTCGCCTCGAACTGCAACAAATGTTTTATCTTGCAAAATCCCAACGCGAATGTTTGTAGCCGGCAAGGCAACTGCATTGACGGCAGTTCCTTGGTAATAGTGAGTAAGAATTTGGGAGGCGTTGTAACCATCTAGTCCCATACCTTGGGCACCATACTGACTCATGCCAACACCGTGACCAAAACCTGAACCGGTGATGGTAAACCCAGCAGGAACTGGAACAACTTCAGCAGCCCGAGCAGCACCCACTGAGCCACTGACCAGACCGAGGGTAACGGCTGTTGTGACTAGGAATTTCGTGGATTTGTGCATGTTCTCACGTTCGCTGGGGGAAGCTTCGTTTCGAAACTAACACAGGAAAAGCCCGCAAATAGGGAAGCGCTATCCAAGAAATAGACATAAAACTGCTAATTCTGTCAGCCACTCCTTGATTTCAAGTGGATGCTGGTCGTCGCTTACGATTAGAGAAGTGCATTCGCGCAACTTTGATTTATAGCAAGGACTTATCTGTGAGCGTTCTGGACAAAATTCTTCGTGCTGGCGAAGGAAAGATTCTGCGAACTCTTGAGTCAATTGCTGCTCAAGTAAACACGCTCGAAGAACACTACGTCGCTATGTCCGACGAAGAATTACGTGGACTCACAACCGACTTCAAACTTCGAATTTCAAACGGCGAAAGTCTTGATGACTTAATGCCAGAAGCATTTGCTGCGGTTCGCGAAGCTAGCAAGCGCACCCTTGGGCAACGTCACTATGACGTTCAGTTAATGGGTGGCGCTGCACTTCACTTAGGAAACATCGCTGAAATGCGAACTGGTGAAGGTAAAACTCTGGTTTCCACTTTGCCGGCTTATCTAAATGCGCTCTCCGGACGTGGAGTTCACGTAGTAACTGTTAACGATTACTTGGCCGCCCGCGATGCGCAGTGGATGGGTCGAGTTCACCGCTTCCTTGGTTTAGAAGTTGGCACAATTCTTTCGGACATGAATCCAGAACAACGTCGCGCTTCTTACAACGCTGACATTACTTATGGCACAAATAATGAATTTGGTTTTGATTACCTTCGCGACAACATGACGCTCAATCCATCTGACCGGGTTCAGCGTGACTACAACTTTGCAATCGTCGATGAAGTTGACTCGATCCTGATCGATGAAGCCCGCACCCCACTTTTGATTAGTGGACCAGCTGATGTTGCAACTAAGTGGTACGCCGAGTTTGCACGTTTGGTTCCGCGCTTAAGCGCAGAAACTGATTACGAAATTAATGAGAAGAAGCGCACGATCGGTATTTTGGAACCAGGCGTTGAGAAAGTTGAAAACTGGCTAGGTATCGAGAATCTTTACGAATCAGAAAATACTCAGTTAGTTGGCTACTTGAATAACGCGATTAAGGCGCTTGCATTATTCAAGAAGGACAAGGACTACGTCGTTATGGATGGCGAAGTTCTGATCGTTGACGAACACACTGGTCGAATCTTGGCAGGACGTCGTTACAACGATGGCATGCACCAGGCAATTGAAGCCAAAGAAGGCGTTGAGATTCAAAATGAGAATCAGACGCTAGCTACAATCACTATCCAGAACTACTTCCGTATGTACGACAAGCTTTCGGGCATGACCGGTACTGCGATGACTGAAGCTTCAGAATTCCAGCAGATTTACAAACTTGGCGTAGTTCCAATTCCAGCTAATCGTCCGGTGCAACGTATCGATCAGTCAGACTTGGTTTACCGAACTGAAGATGCAAAGTTAAAAGCAGTCATCACTGATATTGAAGAAAAGCATCGCGCTGGCCAGCCTGTTTTGGTTGGAACAACCAGCGTCGAGAAGAGCGAACTGGTTTCAAAGTACTTAACTCGCTCTGGCATCCCGCACGAAGTATTGAATGCAAAGCAGCATGACCGCGAAGCAACGATTGTTGCCGAAGCAGGTCGAAAAGGTGCAGTAACCGTTGCCACAAACATGGCCGGTCGTGGTACCGACATCATGCTTGGTGGTAACCCAGAATTTCGCGCAGCTCAGGAACTTGAACGTCGTGGCCTTGATCCAGTAGAAAACCCAGCTGAGTATGAATCTGCTTGGGGACCTGCGCTAGAAGCTGCAAAAGCAGCGGTTGCATCTGAACACAATGAAGTAGTCGCAGTTGGTGGACTTTATGTTCTAGGAACTGAACGTCACGAATCTCGTCGTATTGATAACCAGTTACGTGGACGTTCTGGACGTCAGGGTGACCCAGGCGAAACTCGTTTCTATTTGTCGCTTGAAGATGACTTGATGCGTTTGTTCAAGGGCGACATGGTTAATTCGTTCTTGCAGCGCTTCAACGTGCCAGATGATGTGCCAATTGAAGCCAAAATGGTTACGAATTCGATTCGCTCCGCGCAGACTCAAGTAGAAGCGCAGAACTTCGAAATTCGTAAAAATGTTTTGAAGTATGACGAAGTTATGAACCGCCAGCGCCAAGTAGTTTATGGCGAGCGTTCTCGAGTTCTAGATGGCGAAGATATTCAAGAACAAATCAAGACGTTCATGAATGACACGATTGCGGCTTATGTTGCTGCTGAAACTGCAGAAGGTTTCCCAGAGGATTGGGATTTGCAAGAACTGTGGAAGGCCTTGTCGGCACTTTACCCAGTTGAGATTTCGATCAACGACATGGTGAAGGCAGCCGGTGGCGATCCTGCAGATCTGTCTGCTGAGTTTATGACCGTAACTTTGCAAGAAGACATCAATCGCGCTTACTTGGCCCGCGAAGCTGAGTTGCAGCCACCTGTGATGCGTGAACTTGAACGCCGCGTAATTCTTTCGGTACTAGATCGCAAGTGGCGCGAGCATCTTTACGAGATGGATTACCTACAAGAAGGAATTGGCCTGCGTGCAATGGCGCAACGCGATCCACTTGTTGAGTATCAGCGTGAAGGCTTTGACTTGTTCGTAGCAATGATGGAAGCCATTAAGGAAGAATCCGTTGGCTACATGTTCAATGCCGAAGTTACAGTTACCCCACATGTTCATGCAGATGGCGAACCAGAAGAAATTGATCTAGAGACTAAAGGTCTAGTTACGCCAAAATCAGTAGCAGCTCTTCAGTACTCAGGCCCAAGTGAAACTGGAGAAGTTAAAACAACTTCGGTTTCAAATGATGCTTATGCAAACGTGGGACGTAACGAACCTTGCCCATGTGGATCAGGCAGCAAGTACAAGAAGTGCCACGGAGCAGCTAGCTAGTTATTCCGGCGGCACTTACCTTGCCGAAGTCATTCTGGCAATGCCCACATCAAGCTGGTTGCTCGCCATCTTCCATCCAAACCCTCAAGTCGCAGGGCTAGTGCAAAAGATCGATTCGGTGTTCCAAACACCGAACTAACTTCAGCAACACCGTCATCTGTTTCATGTACATGAATACTGCGAACACCTAGACGAGGCATTTTGTTGCGGGCTATTTGATACTGCAGCTGGCTCATAACCTCTGGCGTAATCCATCGGTTTAGTTGAGCTGCAGGCCGTGAGCCATTGACTACTTCAACTAAGGCATGAACTAATCGCATCGACCATTGGCGAGCAGAAGGTAAATCAACTCTGGCTGTGGCTTGCGGATCAAAGCTGTCAGGACGATTTTCGGCCATCCGTGGCGGCACATACTTAATTGCATTTGCACCATCGGTTGGCCATTCAAATGGCAGAGTTTCTTGCAGACCATGTTTGGTCCGAACCGGCAAGTTGATTATGTTGCCTGGCTTGTATTGATGAGCTCCTGGCACTGGCAGTGCATAGATAATTGCAGTCATTGTTTCCCCCCGAAACGTTTAGCAATCCCAGCCCTGACAAACCTTTGTAGGTGCCTGCAGGTGCTGCTTGATGTTTTTATTCCCCCAAAAACACCAGTACAAACTTTCTAATTTCTCTTTGTTTGACTGTCAATGCCTGCAACTGAATTCAGGTAAATCTGTGGATATCTCAATTCGGTTATCCACAGAACGCTAGTTAGTAATTAAGCAACGCTAGATTTCAGGTGAAATATCCGCATGGAATCTGCCGAGTTTGAATCATCCTTAATTACTGAGCTAAATCGAGTGCTGCTTCAGGCAGCTGAAGAAGTGGAGGCCGAGGAGCGCTTAGATTTGGCCTACGAAGTCTTGGAAACTGTGCGCTTTGAACAGGCTCACATTTCATGGCTAGATCGTTTGAGAAATACTGCCAGCTCAGTTGAACTGAGACTTGCGCATTCCCACCTGCCGTTTGCTGAAGGTGAAGTCAGGCATCTAGCCGACCCATTTGTGATTTTGGAGAATGCGAAAACTCAGTATCTAGTTAATTTCGATTTTGTATCTGCGATCTCCGGACTTAGCGAGCTGTCCCAAAATTCTGCGAAACCAGATGCTATTAACTGGCTCGACAATGTTTGGTTTCATGACCTGGCAGATAAAAACCTGACGAGCACTTGGTATTTGGTGGGCGATCAAGTTATTGAAGGCGCATGCCGGCGAACCGGATTTGATTCTTTGGATATAGAAACAAATTCAAAAGTAATCACGATCCCAAAACGATCTATTGTCGCCAGCCGAACATTAGTTGCTGGCTGATTCAGTTAACGAGGATTTTGGGCAACAAAGTCTGCAGTCGCAGAGTAAAGCTGTGCGATGTAGTTTTCCAGAGCCCGATCTTCTACTCGCCATTGCCCGCGGGCACCAATTTTTATTGCAGGCAATTCACCAGTGCGTACGAGTGTGTAGACCTGCGCAGGTGCAATGTTTAAAAGTTCAGCAACATCACTAAGAGTTAGAAATCTTGCAACCATTCCTACATCATGGCCGACTTCGAAATCTGCCTCGAGAAGTTTTCCACAAGTCAAAAAGTGAACGTGAATACAAATGCAATTTATGTGACTATAAGAAAAAGTTTGGGGGAACTTAATGGCAATTCCAATTCGCGTCGGCCAAGTAGGGAAAAGTAAGTCAGTTGCGAAAGCAAACCGGAAATCGCAGGATCCAAGACTGTGGCTGGGAATCTTGTTCATAGTTGCTGCCATGATCATCGGACAGTTAGTTATTAGTAGTGCATCAATTCGCGTTCCTGCAGTGACATTGAATTCAAACATTGCTCAAGGTGCCCAGATTCGGGAAAGTGATGTGACCGCAGTTCAGGTATCAGTACCGAACAACGAGAATTTGATCTCAGTACCAAGTGATGTTGTCGGAAAGATTGCGACAACAGATTTGTTTTCCGGTGATTTAATCAGCGTGCATTCGATCTCAACTGAATTTGCCGCTGATGCTCGCAATGTCAGTGTTCCAATTCGGGCCGGTCATTTGCCGCAAGTAAGTCCTGGGGAAAAAGTCGATGTTTGGATGACTCCAAGCCTTGATGGGGTCGCGCTTCCAGGTCCAGCGAGTTTGATAATTCCAAATGCAGTAATTGCAGCTGCTCCAGAATTCATTGACGCTGGAATGGATACCTCAGTTACCATCTTGATTTCGCAAGATCAGGTTCAAGTTTTAGTTCAAGCCATGCGAGATGGTGTTATTGATCTGGTAGCGATCCCAGTTTCCGGTAATGAGTTATGAAGAACTTAATTGCTGCTCTGGGTTTGGTGGATTGGGAAGCTCAATTTGTCAGTGGATTAGGCCATCCAATGTTTGGATTGCAGGTGCAACGACGCTGCGTTGATGGGGTTGATATTCGGGCTGCAATTCAAGTTTCAGATTGCCAGGCAGTTCTAGTTTCTGATGAAACACCGAGAATCAATCAAGACTTGATTGCTGAGCTGGCTGATAAAAACATCAAACTAATTGCGATTACATCTGATGTTGATCACTGGCAGGACCTTGGGGCAAGTCACTGCATCGAACTTGATTCAAACAACCCGCTCTGAGCGATGAACCACAAGCGGTTGAGCCAGAGTCTGATCCAAATGGCTTACTCATTGCAGTCGCAGGATTTGGTGGTGCCTGCGGCAGGACGATGGCGGTAAAGGAAATTGGCTGGCAACTCTCAAAACTAGGTTCCAAAACTTGTCTGGTTGATGCCGATACTTACGGACCTTCGCTGGATCAAGAACTTGGATTGGAACCAAACCAAAATGGACTACTTGAACTTTGTCGATCAATTGAGCGCAAGAATGCGTTGATCCAAACCCATTTCGATTTACTGCCGGAAGTTTCGGAAAACTTATCTCTCGTTGCAGGCCTACCAAGAATTTCTCGTTGGACCGATTTGCGAGTGAGCACGCTGAGAGAATTGTGGCGCAAATCCAGAGAAACTTTTGATGTTGTAATTGCTGATGTTGGTGCAGTTTTGGAACTGGATCACAGCCTCATGCACGAGACTTCACTGCCACGTCGCCATGCTGCGTCATTAACTGCGCTTGAAGCAGCGGCCGTTACCTTCATTTGCGCAAGAGCAGACAGTGTTGGAATCACAAGACTTGTGCGGGGCTACTTAGAGTTTCATGAATTGTTTGCGAACTCAGAAGTTCACGTGTTGCTTTGGGGAGTAGTAAACGATGCCCAAAGCAAAGACGTTAGAGCTGCAGTAAGTCGTCACACTGGAATCGAATCAATTTTTGAAACCTCCTACGATTTTGAGATTACGCGAAAGGCTCTTCATCATGGAAGTTTCATTAGCAAACTAGATTCGAAGAATGGAATCGCTAAAGAGTTTGAAGCGATAGCAACCATGATTCATAAAAAACTTGAAGAGCAAAACAAAACTCCGCTTCAGTCAAAACCAAAGCGGAGTTTGTTAAAACATGCTGCGTAAGTGTTTCTACTTCAGCAAGTCCTGAACTCGTGAGATGCCTTCAATTAAGTCGTCATCACCCAGTGCGTAGGAAAGTCGAATGTATCCCGGAGTACCAAAGGCTTCACCTGGTACAACTGCAACTTCAACTTCATCCAAGATCAGCGCAGAAAGCTCAGCCGAGGTTGTTGGAACCTTGCCACGAATCGCTCGACCCAAAATGTTTTTGACCGACGGATAAACGTAGAACGCACCCTCAGGTTCTGGGCAGTTAACGCCTTCGATCTCGTTAAGCATTTTGGTAATCAATTGACGACGACGATCAAATGCAACTTTCATTTCATCAACTGCCGAAAGATCACCCGAGACTGCAGCTAGCGCAGCAATCTGTGAAACGTTAGCAACGTTTGATGTGGCATGTGATTGCAAGTTGGTTGCAGCCTTAACAATGTCGTTAGGTCCGATCATCCAGCCCACACGCCAGCCGGTCATTGCATATGTTTTTGCAACACCATTAACAATGATGCACTTGTCGGCTAACTCTGGAACCAAAACTGGCATGGATGAGAATTCCGCATCACCATAAACCAAGTGTTCGTAAATTTCATCTGTTACTACCCAAATACCTTTTTCAACTGCCCATTGACCAATTGCTTCAACTTCAGCAGGGGAGTAAACCGCGCCAGTTGGATTACTTGGCGAAACAAAAACTAATGCTTTGGTCTTTGGTGTGATTGCTTTTTCAAGTTGTGCAATTGAAGTTCGGTAACCAGTTGATTCATCAGTCATGATTTCAACGGGAATACCACCAGCTAAGCGAATTGATTCTGGATAAGTAGTCCAGTAGGGAGCTGGAAGCAATACTTCGTCACCTGGATCTAGCAATGCAGCGAATGCGTTGTAGAGAGCTTGCTTTCCACCGTTGGTGATTAGAACTTGGTTTGGATCAACAACAAAGCCAGAATCGCGAATCGTCTTTGCTGCAATCGCTGACTTTAGTTCTGGCAGACCGCCGGCAGGGGTGTAGCGATGCCACTTTGGATCACGGCAGGCAGCAACAGCGGCTTCAACTATGTAGTCGGGAGTTGGGAAATCTGGTTCACCAGCTCCGAAGCCAATTACTGGCCGACCGGCGGCCTTTAATGCCTTAGCTTTGGCGTCAACAGCTAAGGTCGCGGACTCTGCAATGGCCCCAATTCGGGCGGAAACTCGAGGTTTGTTCACGCGCATAAGTATTGCCTATTAAGTTGGAATTGGCATTACCGGGGCGGAAATCTGTGGTTTTTGCTCCGCCAAAAATGGGTCTAGACTTGACTCACCGACACAATTCTTAGTCTGCGCAAGCGTGCCTAGAAACAGGTAGGCAAGTGCGGATCGAAATTGTGCCAGAGGGTCGTGGCTCAATTGGTAGAGCACCGGTCTCCAAAACCGGTGGTTGGGGGTTCAAGTCCCTCCGGCCCTGCTGCAATAAGCAAGACAGAAGATTTTTTAGGTGAAGAAAGTTCCGGCGAAGAAAGGAAAGACAGTGAGCGTTAACAGTACTGAGCGTCTTGGTTTGTTTAGTCGCATGTCACTTTTCTTGCGCCAAGTGATGTTCGAGTTAAAGAAAGTTGTCTGGCCAACCAAAGAACAAATGGTTACCTACACAGCTGTTGTAGTGGTTTTCGTAATCATTATGGGATTGATCATCGCTGCTCTTGATTTTGCATTCGTCAAACTAGTTCTACTGATTTTCGGTTAGTCGTTAGGTAAGGAATAAAACGTGTCTGAATCACCGTTCTTAGAAGCTGTAGCTCCACAGTCTGATGACGCTTTGTCATCGGTTGCCGTTGATATGCCAACTTCTAACGAAGAAGCAATTGAAGCAACTGATGTTGCCTACGATGGCGCAACTGATGTTGACCTAGACGGCGAAGTTTCAACCACTTCAGCTGACGAAAACTTTGATCTAACTGCTGTTGTAGAAGCAGAACTTGCAACTGAAGACGTTGCAGCTTCAGAAGCACCAGTTGAGGCTGCTGCTTCAGAAGCAGTAGCGGCTGACGAAGACGAAGATCCACTTGTTGCATTCCGCGCCCGCTTGGAATCACAAATTGGTGAATGGTTTGTTATTCACTCATACGCAGGTTTTGAAAACCGCGTAAAGCAAAACTTAGAAACCCGCGCAGTCTCTCTAAACATGGAGGACTACATCTATGAAGTAAATGTTCCTTCTGAAGAAGTAACTGAAATCAAGAACGGTGTTCGCAAGCAAGTCAAGCGCAACAAGTTCCCGGGATACGTTTTAGTTCGCATGGATCTAACTGATGAATCGTGGGGCGTGGTTCGCCACACACCTGGTGTAACCGGATTCGTTGGACAAGGTCACAACCCAGCACCGCTTTCCATGGATGAAGCTTTCGACATGCTTCGCCCAAGTCAACAAAAGGCAATCGCATCAGTGGCAACTGCCGCTGCTGCATCAGCTGGCGAAAAGGGTGGCAGCGCAAGCGGCGCCAAAATCGACATCGACCTAAACATTGGCGATTCTGTAACTGTGGTTGATGGACCATTCGCCACTTTGCACGCAACGATTTCCGAGATTAACTTGGATGCACAAAAGGTCGTAGGTCTTGTAGAGATCTTCGGTCGTGAAACTCCTGTGGAACTGGGCTTCAACCAGATTCACAAGAACTAAAGAAACAACGAAAAGAAAAAGGACGCGATAGACATGGCCCCAAAGAAAAAGGTCACTGGACTTATCAAGTTGCAGATCAAGGCCGGAGAAGCAAACCCTGCTCCACCGGTTGGTCCAGCGCTTGGTCAGCACGGTGTAAACATCATGGACTTCTGCAAGGCGTATAACGCTGCAACAGAGTCACAGCGTGGAAATGTAATTCCAGTTGAAATTACGGTTTACGAAGACCGTTCCTTCGACTTCGTTACAAAGACACCACCAGCAGCACGAATGATCCTCAAGGCCGCAGGCGTTGAAAAAGGTTCAGGCGTTCCGCACACCAACAAAGTTGCAAACATCAGCCAGGATCAGGTGCGCGAAATCGCCCAGACCAAAATGGTTGACCTTAATGCCAATGACATTAATGCAGCAATGAAGATCATCGAAGGCACTGCTCGTTCAATGGGCATCACCGTCGGTTAATAACCCAATCCAGTGGGAGGGCACTTCATGCTCGCACCACGAACTCCAATGAAAGAGGAGAAAACATGAAGCACGGTAAGGCGTACAACAAGTCCGCAGCAACAATTGATAAAGACAATCTTTACAGCCCACTAGCCGCAGCCCGCTTGGCAAAAGCTGGAGCAACAAGCTCTAAGTTTGACCAGACCGTTGAAGTAGCAATGCTGCTTGGCGTGGATCCTCGTAAAGCTGATCAGATGGTGCGAAGCACCGTTAACCTTCCACACGGAACCGGCAAGACCGCACGCGTCTTGGTTATTGCCGCCGGTGAAAAGGCTGACGAAGCTCGCGCTGCTGGCGCTGACTATGTCGGTGTCGATGACCTAATCACAAAGATCGAAGGCGGCTGGACTGATTTTGATGCAGTCGTAGCAACTCCAGATTTGATGGGTAAGGTCGGTCGTCTTGGTAAGGTACTGGGTCCACGTAACCTAATGCCAAACCCAAAGACCGGAACCGTAACTCTTAACGTTGGTAAGGCAGTTGAGGACATCAAGGGCGGAAAGATCGAGTTCCGCGTTGATAAGCACTCAAACCTGCACTTCATCATCGGTAAGGCATCCTTCACCGAGCAGCAGCTAGTCGAGAACTACGCAGCAGCTTTGGATGAAGTACTTCGCGTGAAGCCATCCTCCTCAAAGGGTCGCTACATCAAGAAGGCTGTAATTTCCACAACTATGGGCGTTGGAATTCAAGTTGATCCAAACAAAACCCGTAACTTGATGGTTGAAGACGAAGACTAATTTTTAGGCCGGGGACCTGCCATTTTGACTTGGTGGGTCCCCAGCATCTAAAGTTCAAGAGAACAAACCGAAGACCGCCGGTCCTTTTAAGGGAAACCTAAAGGGCTAAGGCTCCTGAAGTCGGAGCGCCAGCGTAGGTGAAGTAAGAGATTCAACTCAATGAGTTGTTTTCGTGCCTCGCTTACGCGGGGCTTTTTTCATGGGCCATTACATAAGGAGCACCATGGCACGCGCTGACAAGGCCGCTGCAGTAGCAGAGATCACGGAAGAATTCCGTGCCTCAAACGCGACTGTCTTGACCGAGTACCGCGGTTTGACCGTGGGTCAACTCAAGCAATTACGTCGTTCGCTTGGAGAAGACACCACTTACGCAGTAGTCAAGAACACGCTGACAAAGATTGCAGCAAAAGATGCTGGTGTTGTAGGTTTCGACGACTTGCTCGTTGGCCCAACTGCAATCGCATTTATTAAGGGTGACGCTGTCGCTGCCGCAAAGGGCATCGATACTTTCGCTAAAGAAAATCCAATGCTTGTAATCAAGGGCGGAATGATGGATGGAAAAATCCTCACCGCTGATGACATCAAGAAGTTGGCAAAGCTAGAGTCCCGCGAAGTACTTCTGTCCAAGATCGCTGGCGCTGCAAATGCAACGCTTGCCAAGGCAGCAGCACTATTCCAGGCTCCGCTATCACAGGCCGCTCGCACTATCGCTGCGCTTGAAGCAAAGGTCGCTGCTGAAACACCAGCTGCCGCTGCTCCAGCACCAGCTGTAGTCGAGGAAGTTGTGACTGAAGCTCCTGCTGAAGAAGCAGTTGCAGAAGCACCACAAGAAGAAGCAGTAGAAGCATCCGCTGAAGCTGTCGAAGCTGAAGCTGCACCAGCAGCCGAGGAATCAACTGAGGGCTAGGCCCCTCTCAGCAAGACAAACCGGGCCTAACGCCCCAAACCGGAAGGAAGCCATAATGGCAAAGCTAAGCACCGATCAGTTGATCGACGCATTCAAGGAACTAACACTGATCGAACTTTCAGAGTTCGTTTCACAGTTTGAAGAAGTATTCAACGTAACCGCAGCAGCACCAGTTGCAGTTGCCGCAGCTCCAGCAGCTGGCGGCGGCGACGGTGGCGGCGCAGCATCAGATCAGGATGAATTCGATGTCATTCTTGAAGATGGCGGCGCACAGAAGATTGCAGTTATCAAGGAAGTACGCGCACTAACAAACCTAGGTCTAAAGGAAGCTAAGGACCTTGTAGAAGCAGCTCCAAAACCTGTTCTTGAAAAGGTTAAGAAGGATGCAGCAGAAGCAGCTAAGGCAGCTCTTGAAGGTGCCGGCGCAAAGGTAACAGTTAAGTAATTAATTACTTAACCAAATCAGTGCTGAAGTAATTAACTACTTCACAAAACCTAAAAAGGTGGTTCCCTCGGGGGAGCCACCTTTTTGTTTGTGTTCTTGTTTTCAAATCGCATCAATTAATGCATGTTCCTTTGTGAAGATAACGCCTTTGTCACAGAGCGTGTTGTGTGCTTGACATGGGCCCGGATGTGAGCGACTATTGGCGGGCAAGTTAAGAAATGCAGTCTTCCCCCTGTAAACCGATGATATCGGTCTGGCGCACTTGGCCCTAGCTGTCCAAGTCAGTGCAGAAGACACGAAAATCGAGGGTTTTCAGGAAAAATTGAGCTGCATTGGACAGTGGCTGCCGCCTCTAGGTATGCTACAAATTCGCCGTGCCCTAAAACCACCTGTCATTTGTGTACCTCAATTTGACTAGGTTCCTTTAGCGCGCTCGGATTACAGCTAGCTCGGAAGGACGACTGTTGGCCGCCTCACGCACTCACTCCCGCAGTTCCACAGGCCCAAAGCGGGTCTCATTCGCAAAGATTCGTGAGCCTCTAGAGGTTCCTAATCTTCTTGATCTACAAGTTGAGTCTTTTGACTGGTTACTTGGAAATCAAGTTTGGAAGGACCGCGTTGCAGCGGCCCTGGAATCGGGTAACAACGAAATTCCTCAGACGCATGGTCTACAAGACGTGTTTGAAGAGATCAGCCCAATCGAGGATTACAACGGCACTATGTCGTTGACGTTCACCGAACCAAGTTTGGAAGATTCCAAGCACACCGAAGACGAATGCCGCGAGAAGGATCTAACTTTCTCTCAGCCGCTTTACGTCAACGCTGAATTCATGAATAACGAAACTGGCGAAATCAAGAGCCAGACCGTATTCATGGGTGACTTCCCAATCATGACGAGCAAGGGAACTTTCATCATCAACGGCACCGAGCGCGTTGTTGTATCCCAGCTGGTTCGTTCCCCAGGTGTTTACTTTGAACGTTCCCTTGATAAGGCAACTGACAAAGATGTTTACACAACAAAGATCATTCCTAGCCGTGGTGCTTGGATGGAATTTGAAGTTGATAAGAAGGACATGGTTGGTGTTCGCATCGACCGTAAGCGTAAGCAGCCAGTAACAATTTTCTTGAAGGCTCTTGGTCTAACTAATGAGCAGATTCGCGAACAGTTCGGCGCTTACGAATCAATGATGGCAACTCTTGAAAAAGATACGACGACTACACAGGATGAGGCCCTGTTAGACATCTATCGCAAACTTCGTCCAGGTGAACCACCGACCGTCGAAGCATCTCGTAGCTTGCTGCAAAACTTCTTCTTCAACGAGAAGCGTTACGACCTTGCAAAGGTTGGCCGTTACAAGGTCAACAAGAAGCTTGGTCTAGATACCGAACCAACCAAGACTGTTCTTGACATCAATGACGTTCTTGCAACGATCGAATACTTGGTTCGTCTGCATGCAGGTGAAACCGAATTCAACTCAGCACGTGGCGTAACTCGCGTTGAAGTTGATGACATCGATCACTTCGGTAACCGTCGCCTTCGTACTGTTGGTGAATTGATTCAGAATCAGATCCGTACCGGTCTATCTCGTATGGAGCGCGTAGTTCGCGAACGTATGACTACCCAGGATCCAGAAGCAATCACACCGCTTACTTTGATCAACACTCGTCCAGTAATTGCATCAATCAAGGAATTCTTCGGAACTTCTCAGTTGTCACAGTTCATGGATCAGACCAACCCACTGTCGGGCCTAACGCACAAGCGTCGTCTTTCAGCACTTGGTCCCGGTGGTCTTTCACGTGAGCGCGCAGGCTTCGAAGTTCGCGACGTTCACCCATCGCACTACGGCCGTATGTGTCCAATCGAAACTCCAGAAGGTCCAAACATTGGTCTGATTGGTTCGCTTGCTTCATACGCTCGCATCAATGCTTTCGGTTTCGTCGAGACTCC
>JNSL01000024.1_pt1 | contig 31903 bp, 32 predicted proteins | sample 210691 | NCBI WGS metagenome assembly JNSL01 (sample SAMN02808685, study PRJNA238866) | freshwater metagenome | biome: fresh water; feature: freshwater reservoir; material: water; isolation source: water column of the freshwater reservoir Embalse de Amadorio in Spain | place: Spain: Valencia ...
GGTGTTATCACCAGTGAGGCAACTAGGCGCTTTCTCATAATTTGATCCTAATAGCATAGAGCGCTTTGTAATAGGGGTAGATATAAGAATTCACACTTCCTTACTTCATATTTCTCATGTAAGTTAACCAATTATGACCCGACAATCTAAAAGTCGGGGAAGCACCCGAAAAAAGCGGAGTGAAACCCTCACCGCCCACCAGGATTATTTTCCGACTCGCGCGTATTCTCGAAGTAAGTAAGGAATGGCTTTTTCACGATACCAATTATCGAGTTCATTGCCATAAATTTCTTTAAATAAGATGCGCCAATCTCTCTCTGAGGCAAATGCGCGCCAAAAATCCATCATCTTGTCGAATCCGCCTTCGGCCATTAACATTTCTGAGAGCAGCAGGCCGCTTCCGTATGCAAAACGGTTTATGTAATCACACCCCCCTTGAAAATTACCCTCCAGGCTCTTTAAGTGAGTGAACCACTCGGCTTCCTTGAAATTTCGAAGCTCAACACCACTAGCTCCCCTTAAGTAGTTGTTCATGTCACCACGCTTCGCCTGGTTGTAGATTCCACGTCCATATTTTTCAGCAAATATAAAATTACCAAAAAGATTTGCGCTCCCTTCGCGCAACCAGCAAGGCATTTTTGCAGTTTGATACTTGCTCACAAATTGTTGGACGATGTGAACATTTTCATGAGGCAAAAACGAACTAACGTCCGTTGGTAGCGAAGAGTGGCGAAGGATCGATAAATGACTTGAATCTAGTTGTGATGGGACCGCCCCTGCATTTAAACGATTTCCTTCTCGTTTTATTCTTCCTCGAAAATCTTCTGCAAAGCCTTTGTTGCTGTCAAAACCGTATGGACGCCAGGCTTCGATCAACCAATCAAGGTCAATTTCGGTCCCATAGAAAACATTGAATAGCTCTTTATTGTCATAAACACTCGTCCAATATTTCATCGAGTCTTTTAATTCAATTTCCAAGTAATCTCTAAAACTCTTTACTGCGCTTGGGGAATAATGAAATCTGAATAAATCTCCAACTGGCTTTGGAACCATTGATTTTTTCATATTCTCATAGGCCAAAGTCTGCTCGGGAGAGCCGAAGAGCGCTGTCGGAATATTCTGTGGCGACTGACTTGGTTTTGGGTCTTGAGTCCTAGATGGATTAATTGACTTAGTCCAGATTAATTTTTTACCGGATTTAAGACAGGTATAAGTGGTTTTTCCAACCACAGATCTATCTCCCAGCTTTTTGCACTTAGCTCCAGCCTTAGCTGCAGCAGAGGCAGGGTATGAATATGTTGAAAAAAGCAGAAGGGATATCACTAAGAAAACCGATGGGCTTTTTTTCACAGTCTCAAAGTACTTAACCCAGTGGAAAATAGTCAAGACTTAGGGTGGCAAGTTCATTTATGGCTTAAAGCTAAAAAGGTTTGGCTTTGTCAGCCAACGCCCTTTAGGATTAGGGGGAAGTTTAGGAAATACAAATACATTAGGCAGTTTCAAGTTCGGAAGCGAGGTGTTCTGACATGAAAGCCTCTGTCTCTGACCAGAATAATCTGATTGAACTCCAGCGCATTGATTCTGCGATTATGCAGGCCACGCATAAGTTAAGGACACTTCCAGAACGTGAACAACTAAACGCAATTCACGCGCGTCTCGCAGCTAGTGCAGAACTGCTCACAGCGGCTGAAGCGGAACTTGCTGATGTGAAGATTGATTTACGTCGAAGCGAAGTTGATGTGGAATCTGTTGCAGATCGGATGGCTAAAGATGAAGCTCGGCTATCTGGCGGGAGTGCGTCGCCAAAAGAGTTAGAGCAGCTTCAGCACGAGATTGCCACGCTTTCAAAACGCAAAGCTGAGCTTGAAGATAGTGAACTTGAAATCATGATGCTTGTTGATGCGGCCAAAGAAAAAGTAGCCACAATCAAGAGCGATGAAGAGGGCTTGAAAAAGCTAGAACTTGAATTGAATATTCGACTTGAAAATGCGGTTACTGAACTTGAACGTGAGATTGCATTGAAGAAGTCCGAGCGGACTTTATTGGTTCCCAAGATTGATGCCGCGTTAGTAGAACTTTATGAAAAAGTTAAGAGCAATGGCGGGGGAGTCGGAGCCGCATTGCTAATCGGAAATACTTGCGATGGCTGCCGACTTGCAATCAATGCAGTTGAGATGGAGCGTATTAAATCTTTGGATTCTGAGGAAGTATTGCGATGCGAGGAATGCCGACGAATATTGGTGCGAATTTAAATGACCCGCGCTTTTATTATCTCTGCTGATGGCGGATCACGGGGTAATCCAGGTCCTGCGGCATACGGTGCTGTAGTTTCAGAAAACGGAAAGATCTTGCACGAACTTTTTGAAACAATCGGTGTTGCAACAAACAATGTCGCTGAATACAACGGATTACTTGCTGCGCTTCGCAAGGTAAATGAGATTGATCCAACTGCAACGGTAGAAGCCAGAATGGATTCGAAGTTAGTTGTTGAACAGATGTCGGGGCGTTGGCAGATTAAACATCCAGATATGCGAGAGCTTGCCAAGTTGGCACGAGATGCACATCCACATGAATTAGTTACTTATAAGTGGATTCCTCGCGACGAGAATTCGCACGCTGATCGTCTGGCAAATAAAGCTCTTGATGGCGATGTCAGCACTGATGCACCACTTCAGAAGAACTTTTTAATTGAACGATTGGTATCTGGCGAAAAGCCAACAACCATTTACTTTGTTCGACATGGTGAAACTATTCTGACGCCAGAACGCAGATTCTCTGGTGGCGATGGTTCAGATCCTGAATTGAGTGCTGAAGGTCTCGCGCAAGCAGAGGCTGTTGGAAAAGAGCTTGCAGCGCGCAAGGCCGATTTAATTATCGCCTCACCAATGGTTCGCACAAAGCAGACTGCAGATGCGATTGCCAAAGCGACAGGATTAAAAGTTACTTATGATGAAGCTTGGCGCGAAGCCAGCTTTGGCGAATGGGATGGTCTAACAATTCCTCAGGTAAAAGAGCTTTATCCAAATGAATGGCTTTCTTGGGTTTCAAGCACAGGGGCTGTTGCTGGCACAAGCGGCGAATCATACGAAGATGTCGCGGCGAGATCAGACCTAGCGCTAACTAATTTAGCTTTAGAACATCCGGGGAAAACAATTATCGTTGTTACACACAATTATGTAATTAGAACCCTGGTTGCCGCGGTCCTGGGTGCACCACTTGAGAGCGTTTATCATCTTGATGTTCTGCCTTGCAGTATTACAACAATAAATACTTGGGCTTCAGATGGCTTGCGTGCGCTTCGAGGAATGAGCGAGCGTAGCCACCTTAAATAAGTTCTGCTTTTTACTTTTAGTTATCTGGATTTGGAACAGTAACGTCTCGAACAAAACTCTCGAGATCATTTACTGATTGCAAGAAGCCACGCAAAGTGCGAAGCGTCGCACCAAAGTTAGTAAATTCTTCAACCTTTAAACCATCAGCGTCATACATCTTCCGAAATTCTGGGATGTTCTCAAGCATCGGATTCAAGATATTTGGGTCCATTGGTTCTTCAACACTATTTGGATTCGGGATGATGCCGCTCTCATTTGCCTTTACCTGCCAGGCAAACGGTGGGGAAATAACTGCGTCGCCACCAATAATTTCGCTCCAGTGCATGTGATTTCTAAATGCCGCAGACAACAAGCGAGTGCGATATCCGCGCTCTTTGTAAATCTTGTGTGCATTCTTGAATACTGCAACACCAGCCCATTCAAGTGAGGCAGGATCGATAGAAACTCCAGTTTTTTCAACACTTACCTTTACCCAGTCATCAACCCGACCAACCATGATTGTGCATACTGGTCCCATCTGTGAAACATCTAAACCTTCTGCTTCACGACGCTTCAATCCACGTTCGATCGCTTCGGCAACCACAATAGTTTGTGCAACTGAGAACGATACTGTTGCATTCAAGCTGACACCTAAGTAAGTAGCTTCCTCAAATGCGCTAATCGCTTCAGAAGTTACCGGAATCTTTACAATAATATTCTTTGCAAGTTTGGAAAATTCAAAAGCTTGTTCAGTCAACGCCTTAGCGTTACGGAAATTACGGGGATCGGTCTGTATTGAAAGACGGCCATTGCGTCCGTTGTATTTTTCAAATTCGCCTTCAAGCAATTTTGCTGCATTAATTGAAAGTTCCCTAACCATTGCCCAACCGATTTCATCATCAGTGGCAGTTGGATTCGCCTTCGCATATTCCGTAATGCGACCAACCCAATGATCTTTATCGGCCTTTATCGCGCTGAGCGCAATAACCGGGTTACATGTTGCGCCGACGATTCCCCAAGTAAGGGCTTGCTTTAACTCTTTCGGGTCCGCAGAGTCATTCCAAAGAACCGTTTTTGAATTCTCTTTCATGAACAAGAAAGGTGATTGCGTCATGTTTCCTCCGCTAATCGTGCGTTAATGCTGTAGAGCCTATTAGCCAGCGTAAGGTTCACAAAATAATTGGACAGTCCATTCGTAAATTTCCCGTATTATTAGCGCACTGAAGAGTCGCCCGGATCACCGCGTTATGAAAATACCGAGGAAAGTCCGGACTCCGAAGAGCAAAGTGGTGGCTAACAGCCACCCGGAGCAATCCGCGGGATAAGTGCCACAGAAAATAAACCGCCGTTAGCAATAACGGTAAGGATGAAACGGTGGTGTAAGAGACCACCAGCAATTGCAGTGATGTGATTGGCTAGGTAAACCCCACTTGGAGCAAGACCAAAAAGATGGCGCTTGAGAGCTGCTCGCTCGAGTCATCAGGTAGGTTGCTTGAATCTGTAAGCAATTGCAGATCTAGATGGATGGTGATCGTTTCGCAAGAAACACAGGATCCGGCTTATAGGGCGACTCTTCTTTGTTTCTCACTGCATGCGACCTATAGTGGGGTCATGACTGAGAAAAAAGTTATGGGAATTACTTCCCACTTCTGCAAAACGAACGAGACCTGAATAGTGGTAGTTATATTCCTACGATTGCTCGGTGCGGGCCTTGGTACATTTGCAATTGTATTTGGGGAAGCAGACGATTCACCCGGGCTTCAGGGCATAGGTTTACTTTTGGTTCTTACTGTTTTCTTCTCGATCTTCAAGATTACCAAAAGAAATTAAGTAATTTTTTTTCGATCATTACTCCTTCTTAATTATCGTCGTTTGGCGTGAGGCACTCAGATATACAATTCAGATCAATAGTTTCTCCAGCTTTAACTTCAATAACGAGCTGTATTGAATTTAGTCCTGGAAGAATTTGCATCGACTCCACTTTTTGATACTCATCGGTTGAGCAAGCGCAATTTCCATCCGCACAATCCTGAATCGTTTCCAGAATTGCATTCTTGTCGGCTAAGTCTTCAATATTTGCAACTAAAGATGAACCCGATTGACTTGATTTGATATCCATGATTTCCCTTTTTTATTCATCCTACGCTAGAAGTCCGTGTTTGAAGTGCTTTGAAAGTCCTGGCATTTAGAGCCTCGCTCACATTTACTCAATTGAAATTAGTTACCAGAGTATAGATCGCAACAAGAACTATTATTACTGAAAAAATCTTCTGCAGAATTTTCGCATTTAACTTTGTTGCGACAGGAGAGAGAATCAAGGAGGCAGAAATTGCTGAAACTGTGAACACAGCAATTTCTAGGACTGGGATTTGACCCCAGAATTCATATCTCATTACGAGCGCAAGCAAAGAGTTAGCGGTGATTGCGACTAAGGATGTTCCTGCAGCGACCTTCGTTGGGACTCTCAAGAAAAGTATGAGCGCTGGCACGATCATGAATCCACCACCGATACCAAACAGACCTGTCAAAATTCCGACAAAAGTGGCTGCAATAACAACTAATTGCCACTTTGGTTTTTCGGCTTTAGGTTCCGGGTTTTCTCTGCAACACATTGCATATCCCGCGCCAAACATAATCACCGCAAATGCAATCATTATCAGATTCTCGGGAATAACTCGTAGCAACAACGTTCCGATAAAGGTTCCAACTATTCCTAGGACTGAAAACGTTAATCCGATTTTTAGATCAACTGTGCCGGTGTTGCGACGTCGCAATGCGCCAGCTAGCGCCGCCGATCCAACAATGATTGTTGAACTAGTGGTTGCTGCCGTTGCTGAAAGACCAAGAACGGCGACTAAACCAGGGACAGCGAGGATTGCTCCTCCCGCGCCAATTAAACCCAGAGTTGCCCCAACAATTGCACCAAGTAGCAATCCAAAAAAGATTGTCATGATTTAGGAAATTACTGGCGTTCCATTAGTTGCTGACATAGGAAGACCTGCCTCTTGCCAAGCCAACATCCCGCCCGTCATATTCATAACCCTCAAGCCGGTTGGTTCGACAGCGTCGCAAGCTTTGCCAGAACGTTTCCCGGAGCGACAAATAAAAATAATTGGCTTATCTGTTGGAAGAACAGCGCTTTCGAATTCACTTAGCGGACTGAGTGTGAAGAGTTCGAAGTGTCCCGCATTCCATTCATCAATCTCTCGCACATCAATTCCGTAAGCGAGCCCCGCCTTAACCATTTGCAGAGCTGCTTGAGGAGTAACAGTTTCCATTGCTTACCTCTATTTCTTCGCTTTGATGTCAGATGGAGCAACCGGATTATGATCAATTGCACCTGTTGTAGTCACAAGCCCTTTGACCTCCAAAGCTTTGTCATAAGACTCATTGATTAGGACAACCTTAAATCCTGCATTCTGCACGATGCTGGTTGCAATCGAGGCACGGTATGCACCTGCGCAATGCACCCAATAGATTTTTTCTTTGGAGAGCTCGCTCATTCGATCAGAGAGCTCGTGCAGTGGGATGTGCTTGCTCCCTGGAATATGAGAAGCCTCTCGCTCGCTATTGCGACGAACATCAAGGACAACTATTTCGGAATTTGTAAGAGCCCCTGGGACATCTTTAAATTCAACAACTTCTGTCGATATCAGGTCACTGAAGTCAGTTATCTCACCTAGGTAACTTGCAGCGGGTCGATCGATTCCAATTCGGACAAGTTCGCGTTGTGCAAGCGAAAAATCACTTGCATTATTTGACATCAAAACCAGCTCTTTTCCATATGGAAATAGCCAGCCGAGATATGTCGCAAATGAACCTGAAACCCCGAAGTTCATAGTTCCAAGTAGGTGAGATTTTGCCCAAACATCTTTATCGCGAAGATCTACAACCCAATTGTCTCCCGCAATTCTTTTTAGAAGTTCATCGGTGCTTAAGCGAGGTAATTCTGAAAGATCAATAGCACCAGGGCCCGCAAGATTAGCTGGCCCCATGTGCTTGTAATAAGCGGGGAAGGCATCTAAGCCAGCAAGTGTTTCGCTAACGAACTGTTCAACTGTCAGCAGTAGTGCAGGATTAGATTTTCTCTCATCGTTAATAGTTGATGAATCTCCTGATGTAGAAGTAGCAGCACAAAATGATCCAAAACCATGGGTTGGGAAAATTGGAGAGGAATCTTCAAGCAAATCAGTAATTCGATGAGCAGAACCATGTTGCAACTGCGCAAGCTTTGTTGCGTTATCTGGACCCAATAAATCAGGTCGCCCAGTAGATCCATGAAGCATTGATCCACCAGTAAAGATTCCTGCTGGTTTATCTTGTCCATCGATCAATACATATGAAAGGTGAGTAAATGTATGACCAGGAGTGTGTAAGGCTCTGACTCCAAAGTTGCCGATTGAAAACTCATCTAAATCATGCGCAGCAACTCTTTCAAATGCAACAGGATCTTCAGCACTAGTTATGTATTTTGCTTGATATTTTCTAGCTAGAACCAGGCCACCACTGACGTAGTCATTGTGCATGTGAGTTTCGACGACAGCTCCGAGTTCGAGCGAGTTGTCGATAAGAACTTTTTCAACTCGATCAATATCTCGTTGCGGATCCACAACAAGGGCGGTCTTGCCATCGTGGGCAATATAGCTGCGGTCCCCAAGTGTGGGGGTGTCAATGTTAATTACTTTTATTGTCATTTTCTCCCTTTCCTGGGACACCCTAGCATACCCCCCAGGGTATGCTATTATTTCCCAGTCCGAATCTTTAAGGAGATAAATTATGTGTTCACAAGTTACATGCCATATTTGCAAGAAGGCCACCTGGTCAGGTTGTGGCCAACATATTGACGAGGCTTTAGCTGGCGTCTCTGAAACAGATCGATGTAAGTGCTGATTATGGCTACTAAAAAAATTGCACATGTTTTATCAGATGCAGAGCAAGTAGCTGCAATTGCAACGAGAATCAAACGCGCTCAGGGACAACTTGGTGCTGTGGCTCGAATGCTTGAAGAGGGCCGCAACTGTGAAGAGATTGTGACGCAGATGTCAGCGGTCTCGAAGGCCGTGAATACTGCAGCATTCACCTTGATTTCGGCGAGCCTCAAAGAGTGCATTATCGAAGGCAAGAATAACTCTGATGCAGTTACTGCTCAATTACAAAAATTATTTTTAAGTCTGGCATAGGAGAGAATCATGAAGAAAATAATAGCCTCACTCGCATTTGTTCTACTCTTAACAGGTTGTTCATCGAGTCCAAGCGCGACTGATTTAAGTGTCTCCGAATTTGCGGGCAAGGTTGCCGAACAAGGTGTAGTTACATTGGACGTGCGTACGCCTGGCGAGTTCAGCGAGGGCTACATCGAAGGGGCGCAATTGATTGATTTCCAAAGTGGGAATTTTGAGAATGAAATTGCAACACTTGATAAGAGCAAAACCTATGCGGTCTACTGTCGTAGCGGAAATCGATCCGGTCAAGCTGTAAAAGTAATGCGCGAGGCTGGGTTTAATAACCTGTACAACCTCAATGGGGGAGTAATTGATTGGTCAATTGCTGGGCTCCCTTTAATCAAGTAACTATTTATCCACCAATTAAAGAGAAAGAGGAAAAATCGTGTGCAGTAGAACAACATGCCGTAAATGCAAAAAGCCAACGTGGTCAGGATGTGGTCAACACATTGAAATCGCCCTGAAAGGGGTTTCGAAGCAGGATCGCTGCCAAGGGCATGCAAATGATCCTAAGGAGCCAGGTTTTCTTAGCAGAATGTTCGGAAAGAAGTAATTTTCAGCGCCTACATGATTTTAAGATTTGTAATCTTGCTCGTTATTCAGTTCGGCATACTTCTTGTGTTTCTACTGCCCGTCGGTGGCGCTTCTATTGATAGTTAATTAAAATTAGTTTTTAGCCAAGAGCTCTTTCATTTTGGAGATTTCCAATTTTTGAGATTCTATAATGGACGCACTAAGTTCGGCCACGCTTTGATTCTCTGAACTGACAGTGGCTTGCGCCATTTCAATTGCGCCCTCGTGATGTTTAATCATCCCCTCAAGAAATAATGCATCGAACTCTTTACCCTGTGCATCGCGCAGATTCGAAATTTCACCACCGCTCAACATGCCATCCATTGTGTGGCCCGCATGAGCGGAAGTATTAACTCCAGTCCAACTCTTCATTAATTCAATTTCCGGCCCCTGCGCAGCTTTTATCTGCTGAGCGAGTTCCAGAATCTCAGGATTTGAGGTATTGAGTAGTGCTAGCTCAGTCATTTCGACAGCTTGCTCATGATGGGGAATCATCATTTCAGCAAATGCGATGTCTTCTGCGCTGTACTCAGAACTTGATTGGGATGATGCAGAGCACCCTGCAAGTAATAGAGCTCCTATTGCGGTGAGAGAAATAGCAGCCAGGGTTCTAAGACGCATCGACTACCCCTCCAATGGTTCAAATAGACCTTTTAAAAGATACCATTCCCCGTATGGATTCTCTCGTTGAAATCCCATTTCCCCGTTGGGAAAGAACATTCAAAGGGAAAATTAAGGTTTTGGCGGCGCGTTTGGCTTGAAAATCACCTACGATTTGCAGGTGCGAAGTTCGACGCTCTAATTTGCAATATTTCAAAAAATGAAAAAGCGCTCTGCGAGACTAGGACCTCCCAATGTGCAAGGAACCCGTGGTTGGACTCAATCGAACGGAATCAGCAAAAAGTGGAGCTTGTTGACGGAAATCGACTAGAACCCAGAGGCGAATTCACTATGAAAAAGTTGTTGGCTTTATTTATGGCACTGCTATTCATTTGGCAACCCACGACGCTGTGGGCTGCGCCATCACTTGCCTCTTTGCAACGTGAGATAGACCAATTGCGAACTGTGGCAGCCGAAAAGTTTGAAGCAGCAAATGAAGCCACCTTGAAGATCAAGAAATTAGAGAATGAGACTAGAAATTTAAGGAACAAGGGATCAGTTGCCAGAGAAAAGCTTGATGAAGTGAACAAGGTCTTGGCTACGATTGCAGTCAATAGCTATAAAAATTTGGGCCTCGGCCAAGGTCTCGAACTTCTATTTAGTGCAAATCCCACGCAGTATTTATCTGACGCATCATCTCTCAAAATCGTAGAGGCGAGATATGCAAGACAATCACGTGAATTTGCGGTATTAAAGCAGCGCGTTGCGGCCTCTGTAACACTTTTGGAGGATCGCACAGCAAAACTTACAGCGGAGAAAGTGATTCTCAATAGAGAAGTAGCTGCTGCAAAATTGGCTCTGGCCACAGCAAATAAGAAATTAAAGGCTTTGAGTAAGAGAGATCGCGAGAGGTTGCTACGGGCTGAATCGCTCCGTGAGAAGAAAATACTTGATAACTCAAAAAAGTATGCGAGTTCATTTAAAGGAGATAATTCTCGGGGTTCGATTGCACTGCGATATGCGTTAAAACAAATCGGGGATATTTATGTTTGGGGGGCAGCGGGTCCTACCAGGTGGGATTGCTCTGGCTTGACCATGCGCGCGTACCAAGCTGCAGGAGTCTCGCTACCTCACTTTTCTGGAGCACAAATTAGATATGGAAAACCCGTCTCATATGAACGGCTTAAACCAGGAGACCTATTGTTTTATGGAATTCCGAACAGTCATGTGTCTATGTATATGGGTGGTGGAAAAATGGTGCAAGCCCCACGCCCGGGCAAAAGAGTCGAGGTCATTTCCGTAACGAGAATGTTTGGCTCCAAGCCATTTGTGGGAGCGCGCAGAATATGAGTAAAAAATATATTTCAATTTTTATGATCTCGGTGCTCTTTTCTGCCTCTCCATTTGTGAATGGAGTTGCTGTAGCAAAAAAGCATAAACCCACTCTGGCACAGATAGAAAGTGCTAAGAAGGTTGAATTAGAGAAGAAGAGAGTTGCTGAAAATGCTGCTAAGAAACTAAACGATGCCAGAGGGAATCTAAAAAAATTGGCAGTTCTTGCGAATGCTGCGCAATTAAAATTTCTAGCAGCCCAGAGAGAGTTGACGGCCGCAACGAATGAGCTAAACGTTGCAACAGCTGCACACACAGCGGCGCTAGCGGGAGTTTCTGATACTCGTGATGAAATTGGCAATTTGGCTAGAAATGCCTACATGAACGGTGGCGGAATAAGTAACTTTGATGCAATTTTAAACGCCAATGGGCCACAAGAAATTATTGACAGAATTTCCACGTTGGAAAATCTGGGTGCTCGTAATAAGACTGTGCTGTTTAGGTTTAAGGAAGCTGAAGATATTGCGCAGAAAGCGAGAATTGTCGCGGATGATGCGCGAAAGAAGCAGCAAGTTGTCGTGGAAAAGGTCAGTGCAATCAAGAAAGAGGCTGAAGATGTTCGAAATGCCCAGCAAGCAGAGGTAGCAAAGCTACAAGCAGTCCAGGACAAATTACAGCGAGAATTAGCCTCGGCTAGAAAAATTAGATTAACTCTTGAGCAGAGAAGACAACTTGCAATTCTTGAAGAATCTCGATCTGTTGAGGCTGGAAAGACCACCAATCAATCTAAAGTTTGGCCAATTGGTGGACCAACTGGGGCAAAAAATATTCGCACAGATGAAGGGGAGCGGCTTAAGGCTGTTGAATTTGCAAAGCGACAAGTATTAGCAAAGAAACCATATGTTTGGGGCGCCGAAGGGCCAAACTCTTTTGATTGTTCAGGTCTTGTATATGCGGCTTACAAACATATCGGGCTTGGATGGCCAAATTGGGATCGTCTTAATGCAAGTTTGTATTACACCTATACCAAGCAGATACCGATTGCTGAGATGCAGCCGGGAGACCTTATTTTCTATTCTTACAAGGGAACTCAAAGCACGATTCATCATATGAGTATCTATGCAGGTAATGGAATGATGTGGGAGGCAAGATCGACTAGATCAGGTCTCAGATATTCAGAAATTTACAGCGTTCCTGGAATGATGCCTTTTGCGGGAAGAGTCTAATTTGCGCAAAATTAATTTGCTTTCAGCCACTCTTTCAATCACCGTATTAATGTCATTATTTTCAGCGCCTTCAATTCATGCGCAAAGTTTTGACTCGGTCACACACATACATTCAGTCAAAGTGATTGGTAAAAAGATTCTAATAGGCACGCATGAAGGCCTATTTGTTTATAAGGGTCCAAACAATATGAAGCCGATTGGCAAAGAACGCTTCGATATTATGGGACTCGCAATCTCTGGCAAAACCATGTACGCGAGTGGGCACCCTGGGAAAGGTTCAAAATTGCCAGAACCCGTCGGATTACTCAGATCTGATGATGAAGGAATTACCTGGAAGAAAGTCTCACTTCAAGGTGAAGTTGACTTTCACTTTTTAGAGGCGCGAGGTAGTGAAATTTATGGCGTTGATGCTCAGACAAATATGCTCTTGTATTCCTCGAACTCAGGAAAAGTTTGGCGAAAAGTGGAGCCCAACCAATTCTCTGATATTGCTATCTCAGGTCAAAAATTGGGTGATAGTTTTGTAATTCAAGATAAAAAGCTTATGAAGAGCTCAGGGGCATTTGCAGATTTATCCCCGATAAAAACAGCGTTTCCGATTAGCGAAATAGAAACTGTGGGTAGATCTCTTTACGCTTCCTCCAGGAAATCAATTTTTAAGTCTTTGAATCAAGGCAAAGCCTGGAAGAAAATCTATACATTTGATATCGAAGTATCTGGTTTAAGCTCATCAAATGATCTGCTGGTCGCAGTTGTAGGAAATCAGATTTTTGCCTCCGAGGATGGGGGAGAGAGCTTTAAGTAATGAAAGACGAACCAGCTTGAGGCAAAGAAGGCCGATTCATCACGTTTCCCAGATCTAAAGATGATTGAAATTGTTAGAATTTGGTCATGTCTAAAGCACATGTTGTAGCGCATTTGCGTAAATTCTCACCTGAACAGCGAAAAATTCTGGTAGATCTGCGGGATTACATAGAGTCCAGGCTTCCAAATTCAACGCAAGTAATTAAATATGGCATCCCAACTTTTCTAATCGAAAGCGTTCCAGTGATTGGTTTCGATGGATTTAAAAACCACAACAGTATTTTTCCTTATAGCGGCTCATTCAATTCACGGTTAAAAGAGGAGCTAAAGACGTATAAACAAACTAAGGGGTCAATACATTTCGAAGTTGAGAGAAGTATTCCAAAGTCTCTAGTCAAAAAGATTCTCGATGAAAGAGTCAAACAAATTAATGGTTTGTATCCTAAAAAGTCTGGCGAATTTCTCGAGTTCTACCCAAACGGCATATTAAAAGCTAGGGGAAATTTTAAAAAGAAGAAGCTTCATGGCGACTGGAAGTGGTTCCGCAAAACCGGAATAATCATGAGGTCAGGTAGTTTTATTTATGGCGAGCAATCTGGAATTTGGATAACATATGACAGAAAGGGAAAGGTCTATAAAAAGACCTTAATTTCTGGAGGATAGGATTTAGCTATGGCGAAAGTATTGGATGATGGCGTAAACCTGACCTTGCAGCTTTCATTCTGGGAGAAAGTTGGCGGCCTAAAAAAGGGCCTTGTTGTTCCAAAAACTCGATTATTAAGTAAGACAATTTCGAAAAATCCTTGGAGCCGGACAGTGATCAAAGGCTGGCGCGCGCCTGGAACGGGATTCCCATATCTGATTCTTCTTGGGACCATGAGATATAGGGGTGGCCGTGATTTCACCGCTATTTATAAGCGCAGGCCAGTAGCCGTTTACGAGTTTAAGGATGCTTTCTATAGCCGCTGGATCATTACGGAATAGGGGTAGTGGCTGTGACCCGAATTACGCAACGCTTTTGTTGCGTAATTCCCTCATAAGTTCTAGAGTTTTGGGCGTAGATAAACAACCAAAACTCTAGAAAGTGCAGCTAAATGACTCCCAAACATCGAATCGGGCTCGTGCTCGCCGCCGCAGTAATCTCAATTTCAACTTTGACTGGATGTTCTTCAGGTTCTGATCAGGCAAAAGATGTCACTGAAATTACCGTTTATTCCGGCCGTGCCGAAGAGTTCATTGCTCCGTTCTTTGCTGAATGGGAAGCGAAGACAGGTATCAAACTCAACATTCGTTATGGCGACTCTGCAGAACTAGCAGCTCAAATTTTAGAAGAGGGCAAGAATTCACCAGCAGATTTGTTCTTATCGCAAGATGCAGGTTCGTTGGGAGCAGTTTCTAGTGAAGGTCTCTTCACAAAACTAACTTCGAATGTTGCTTCAGAAATACCTGCCAAATATGTAGCAGCGAATCGAAATTGGGTTGGAGTTACAGGCCGCGCGCGAGTATTTGCCTACGCACCAGATCGCGTAAAGACCCTTCCGCTATCAGTTGCAGATTTAACAAAGCCTGCATACAAGGGTCAAGTAGGAATTGCACCTACTAATTCATCATTCCAGGCTTTCGTAGCGGCGCTTGTTGAGAACAAGGGCCAAGAATTTACAAAGTCATGGCTTGAAGGCTTGCAAGATAATGGCGTAAAGATTTATGCCAAGAATAGTGCAATAGTTGAAGCCATTGATAAGGGTGAAATTTCACTTGGATTGGTAAATCATTATTACATCTGGGAAGTTAGCGAGGCCCTTGGTCGCGACATAAATGTAAAGAATGGATTCTTTGTCGCCGGCGATCTTGGAAACTTGATTAATGTGTCAGGCGCAGGTGTCCTAGCCTCTAGTAAGAAACAATCAACTGCCGAAGAACTTATCAATTTCCTAACTTCTGCGGTTACTCAAAATGAGTTTGTAGAGAAGACGCATGAATATTCATTGCTAGAAGGCGCCAAGCAACCGGAAGGACTTCCGGCACTTCTTGAAATCGGTGCTCCAACTATCGATCTTGATTCTCTAAAAAATATTTTAATTACTCAGAATATTCTGGTTGAGGTCGGCCTTCTCTAAAAATGCAAACCACCTATTCCGGTCGCACGCACTCATCGACATCTGCTTTATCGAAGAGTGCGCGTAATCAGAGTGCCTCAAAGCTGGCACTTCGTAGTGCAGTCGGGATAGTTTTATTCTTATCGACAGTCCCAATTATTTACCTGTTTATTAGAGCTGCCCAGAAGCCATTTGGCCAAACTATCGACCTACTATTTCGAGAAAAAACCTTACGAGTTTTGGGCACAACAGCGATATTGGTTTTAGCCGTTGTTGTCCTAACCCTACTTATTGGCGTTACCCTAGCTAGCGCTCTTCATTTTATTCGACTTCCGTTTCGCTCGTTATTAATCATCCCAACGGTCTTGCCTCTAGCTATCCCATCTTACGTTTTTACATATACCTGGATTGCCTTCATTCCTGGATTTAGTGGAACCTTTGCAGCGATTTTTATTCTCACACTATCCACACTGCCATATGTCATTCTGGCGACTCTGGCTGGCTTGCGCTCTGTTGATGAATCGCAAATCGAAGTTGCTCGATCATTAGGATTAACAAATACCGAAATTTTCTTACGTGTTGTGTTGCCTCAAATCAAGGGATATATCAGTGCAGGTGTCTTGCTAACAGCGCTTTACACATTAAGTGATTTTGGTGCAGTTTCACTTCTCAATGTCGAGTCCTTGACCGTAACTATTCAAAATCTATATCGGGCTTCATATGATCGGGGAGCGGCCGCGGTAATCGCTCTGGTTTTGATTGCTTTCTCAACCATCGTAGTAATTATCGATGATCGAGTTAAGAATCGAGCCAAAGCAGGCGAAGCAGTTAAGGCACCGACATCAAAAAAGGTCTTTATTGAAAGTAAAGGCACTCGCTTCTTTACCCTGCTTCTATTGGCAGTGCTTTTCATTCTTTCAATCGTGATTCCCTTCATTGTATTAATCACCAGGTTTCTAGATAACCGTGTTGCTATCAATTGGCCAGATCTATTGTCTGCCTCTCTTTCAACACTTTTAGTTGCAGCTATAGGTGCGATGATTGCGCTAGTTCTCGCAGCGCCACTAGGAATTCTTTTATCTGGCCGGTCAGATAAATTCAATAGATTTGCACAGCGAATAATTACCATTGGACATGGACTTCCCGGAGTCGTTGTTGGATTAGCACTTGTTTCTGTCGGCTCAAAATTAGGAGTGATTTATCAGTCGATATTTTTCTTGGGGTTTGCATACGCACTACTCTTCTTAGCAAAACTAGTAGCAAGCATCAATGCCTCACTTGCAAGAGTGCCAAGTGGTGTCAAAGATGTTGCGACCAGTTTGGGTGCAAATCCTTGGGCAGTTATCAAAAAAGTTGTGGCACCGATTGCGGCGCCGGGAATAAGCCTTGGAACTATCTTGGTATTTCTAACTGCTATGAAAGAACTTCCAGTCACTTTGATGCTGCGTCCAACAGGCTTTGAGACTTTGGCTACAGAGATTTGGAGTTCGGCAGCAATCAACAGATTTAACGAGGCTGCACCTTATGCATTAATCTTGGTCTTGATTGCAGCTCTACCAACTTTTTTAATTAGTCGCCCAGATAAGGCTGATCGAATGTTCGCCAACGAGAGTATGGGGAGTGAAAAATGAGTTCACTTGAAATATCTCACCTAAGCGTCTCATTTGGTGAAAAGGTTATTCTCGACGATTTATCTTTCTCACTTAAAGAGGGGCAGATTGCAGCTCTCTTGGGCCCATCTGGCTGCGGCAAGACAACAATGTTGCGCAGTATTGCGGGACTCATTAAACCTGCTTCGGGAACCATCCGAATCGGCAAGCAACTTGTTTCACTCTCATCACTTGTTATGCCATCTCATAAGCGAAAGATCGGCTATGTCCCCCAAGATGGTGCGCTCTTTCCTCATTTGAATGTTGCCGAGAATATTGCATTTGGTTTAGATAAAACTTTGCTTACCAAAGATCAGATAAGCCAGACCGTTAAAGACATGCTTCAGCTCATCGAGTTGCAAGGCTTTGAAAAACGTATGCCAAGCGAACTTTCAGGTGGTCAACAAACCCGCGTTGCCCTTGCCCGTGCACTCTCTATAAAACCCACGATTGTGCTTCTTGATGAGCCTTTCTCTGCACTCGATGCCGAACTCCGAGGCGATCTTCGTTCACAAGTTATTGAACTTTTACGTTCTCGCAATACCACAGCGATATTGGTAACTCATGATCGTGAAGAGGCGCTTGTGTCAGCGGATGTTGTTGCACTAATGCGCGAGGGAAGAATTATTCAAGAAGGTTCGCCAGAAGATGTTTACTCGCTTCCTATTTCACCGTCCATTGCTGCAAGCACTGGCGAAGCCTTACTTCTCGAAGCGGCGCGATCAGATGATGGATCCATTAGCTATCTATTCAACAATTTATTGCCACTTGAAACTTCAAAAACTAATGGTCAAGTAGTTATCAGACCAGAGGAGATCAAGATTTCCAGAAACTCTTCATCTAATTCAGCAACAGGAAAAATTGCGAAGATTAACTACTATGGGCACGATGCAATGATTACAGTGAAAGTAAAAAGCCAGAGTGTGATTGTCCGAATTCCAGGACCATTTGATTTTCAGGTTGGTGAAGAAGTTTCATTGGAACACACAGGTCCGATGAGATTTTTCCCCTCAAACTGATTTAATCTTCATTGCGCGGATATGTAAGACCAGGTAAGATTTAGCCATGCGCAGAATTCGACAGTCATTGCGCGAATTCCTGAAAAATGAATCAACAAGTGGCATTCTGATATTAATTTTCGCCGCGCTTGGATTGCTTGTTGCAAATTCTCCATTAAGTGAGACTTATTTCGACTTATTGAAGGTGGATTTTTCAATAGGATCTGGTTTTTTACTAATTAATTTAACAATTCAAAAGTTTATTAATTATGTCTTAATGACGCTTTTCTTCTTTGTAGTTGGTCTAGAAATTAAGCGAGAGCTGACGACTGGGCACCTAGCCTCATTAAAAAAAGCTCTGATGCCACTCTTGGCAGCGCTTGGTGGAATAGCAGTTCCCGCCCTGATCTATCTCGCAATTGCTGGCCGTGAGGCTCCCGGCGGTTGGGGAGTGCCCGTCGCAACAGATATAGCTCTAGCCGTTGGTTTGCTTGCGATGCTTGGCTCGGTAGTTCCTGATTCCTTAAGATCCTTCTTACTAGGTATCGCCGTAATTGATGACATAGTTGCAATTCTTATAGTGGCATTTGTTTATTCCAACGGTATCAAATTCTCCTGGCTTGGGATGGGGCTGCTTGTAGTTCTTGCAGTTCTTTTAGTCCAAAAACTAAATGTTTCATTGGTAGGCGCCTATTTGATTTTGGGGATTTTGCTCTGGTTCGCTCTATACAAGACTGGCGTTCATCCAACTCTTGCGGGAGTGATTCTTGGATTATTGACACCAGAAATCCCAAAGAAATTGAACAAAGTTTCTACTGACGAATCAAATTCACCAACCGTGATTGAGTGGCTAGAGCACAAACTGCATCCGTATAGCGCATTTTTCTGTGTGCCAATCTTTGCCTTCGCAAATACCGGAGTTGTCGTAAACTCCGAATCTTTGAGCCAAGCAAGTAAATCTGTAATTGCTTGGGGTATTTTCTTTGGGCTAGTTGCTGGAAAACCAATTGGAATTCTGGTAACAACTGTTGCTGCTTCAAAGTTTAAGGTTGCTGATTTCCCTAAAGGCGCAAACAAATCGCTCCTCGCGGCTACGGGAAGCACGGCAGGCATTGGATTTACCGTCGCTATCTTTATAGCTCAACTAGCATTTAAAGATGCACAGGTGCAAGAGCTGGCGATAATTGCAGTTATTTTTGCATCAGTTGTCAGCGCTGTTATTTCAGTATTACTTTTCCGAATTTTCTCGCGCCAGAAGTAGTTGACTTAAGCTCTAAACCTCTGATTTGTGCGACATCCTGTGAAATTGTTGCTAGCATTCACCTACGTTAAGGGGAGTACCTCGTTCGGCATCTTCGTCAACACGGATAGAAATATCCCGGAGCTGCGACCACTAAGTGGTTGAGGGAGACCTTGGCTCAATGGCCCCTTTAACGAAATAGGTGTAATCAATGAATGTCTCATTAACCACGTGGTTTATTGTTATTGGCGCGATTCTTGCGCTTATCGTCGTCGACTTGCTTACCGTCAGTCGCAAACCACACGAAGTAAAGTTTAAAGAAGCAGCAACCTGGTCGATTTTCTATATCGCTGTTGCGATTGGCTTTGGTGTCTGGGTTTGGCAATCATCAGGCTCGCAATTCGGAACCGAGTATTTTGCAGCATACCTAGTTGAGAAATCCCTGTCGGTCGATAATCTCTTCGTCTTCATTATTATCTTGGCGCAGTTTAAAGTTCCCTCGATTTATCACCAGCGGGTTCTGATGTTTGGTGTCTTGTTAGCACTTGTCTTGCGCGGAATCTTTATCGCAGTCGGAGCCGCTGCTCTTGCAGCCTTCAGTTTTACCTTCGTGATCTTTGGTGCAATTCTAATCTGGACCGGAGTCGGACTCTTTAAGCACTGGGATGAAGATCCTTCACCTGAAGACAACGCCCTAGTGAAGGTAATTAGAAAACGAATAGCAATGACCGATGAGTTCCATGGTTCAAAGGCTTTTACGAAGATCAACGGCAAGCGAATTGCTACACCGATGTTCTTGGTAATGATTGCAATTGCATCTACTGATTTGCTCTTTGCCTTGGATTCGATTCCAGCAACCTTTGGTGTTACTCAAGAGCCATTCTTGGTTTTCGCGGCAAATGCTTTTGCATTGCTTGGCCTACGCGCCCTGTATTTCTTGCTTAAGGGCTTGCTAGATAAGTTGATCTACTTATCACTAGGCCTCTCAATAATTCTTATGTTTATTGGGGTTAAATTGATCATGACTTACCTGCACGAAGTTTGGTATGACGTGCCAAAGATTCCGATTGTTGTGAGCCTCTTAGTAATTGCCGCAGTTCTAATCGTTTCAACAGTAGCCAGTTTGATTAAATCAAAGCGTGATCCAAGTGCAGTTGCACATGCTGGCCGCGTTAGAGGCGTAAAGGAATCAGATAAAGAGAAGTAATTCGATTTACTAAGGATTGCAAAACTGGCAATTTGCAGGATCTAACTCTTTTGCGAGAATTTGACCCAATTGTGTGTGATTGCAGCAATCGCAACTGATTTTTGCTTGTCGAATAGCATCCGGATTTTCTAACTTACACGTCGAACACTTAAGTCCTTTTTCGTAACCTGATCGACCCCAGCCTGGCATCTGGCAACTTGGGCACAATCGGCTGGCTCTTAATGCAAGTTGTTTTGCCACAATCGCAATGTTTTTCTGGCGAGATGGCGAGAAATGCGCACGTAAATCTGACTCGATAACAACTAAACCATCAGCCGAGATTTTAGAACTTAATGCAATGGCACTATTTAATGAATCAAGATCTTTGATTCCCTTGATGCAATCATTTTTCTTCTCAGCATTAGGACGAACGATTAAGCCATGATTTGGAAAGTCTGCGCTCTGTAGAAACTCAGTAATGTCTTGATTTGGCGTTGCAGTAATCGTTGCAACCGTAATGTCGAAAGAGCTATAAACCTCAGAAATTACTATCTGATTCTCATCATCCACCAAAACCAAGTGTTCGATATTTGAATTCACGAACGGGATAACTGGGTCGGGGCTTACTGAACCTTCAGAAGCGACACCTAACTTTAAGCCGGTTGAATTCATGCCAAGTCTGGCTTTTAGGATTGCTGTTTCGCGCGGCGGGGCATTACGTTCAATTTCGCCAGAGAAAGTTCCTAATTGATCTGTATCAAGGTTTTCCTCAAATAAGTCGCATCCAAGGTATTGGTCAAAAGCTAGTTTGATCAACTTAAGTTTTTCGTGTTTGCTGGTTAAAACAATTCTCTTTCCAGCATAAGGATGTGCGGTCAAGATCTTTGTCCTATGTAAAAATCTTCAATAGGGAGCTAATTGGTTTGCTTGCTTCTGAAGGATGGCGAAATTTCAAACCAGTATTTACCTTGTAACTATTTCTGCGCCCGATTCGGGTGATGGTTACATAGCCAGACTCTTCGAGATCGGCGAGAATCGCCTGCGCACTGCGTTCGGTGATTCCGACGGTGTCGGCGATGTCGCGAATTCGCGAATCAGGATAGCGACCTAGATGGACTAGAACGTGCCCATGATTTGAGAGAAAGGTCCACTCACGGCTGATTTCAGATACTAGTGCCATGGCTGAAAGTATACCAGAAATTTGATACCTGAAATAGATTTCTGCTATATTCGTAGTGGATATTCAAGGGGATCAAAGTGGACTCTACTTCTGTAGCAATAACAAATCTGACTTCAGTAGCCGTATTGGTATTCATCCTCGGCTTTTTAGGGGCCAGAATTAAGAGCGATGTCCGCATTCCTGAGCAGGTCTACCAGATGATCTCAATCTTTTTACTTTTTGGAATCGGACTTAAAGGCGGCCACGCCCTTAAAGGAACCTCCTTTTCGAGCTTTGCGGCCCCAGCACTTGCGACGATAGCTCTCGGAATCCTTATCCCCGTTATTGCCTATCTGACTTTAAAGTTTGTGAAGAAGATTAATGACATTGATCGAGGCGCTATAGCTGCGCATTATGGGTCTACATCATTAGTGACATTCTCGGCCGCGCTACTCTTCTTGGAAAGCAGCGGAATAGAAGTAGAGGGCTTCGCAACTGCGCTGCTGACAATCATGGAGGTCCCAGGGATTGTTGTTGGTGTTTATCTTGGTTCGCGCCACCGGGATAAGAGCGTGCAATGGGGTAAAACTCTTCACGAAGTCGTGACCGGAAAAACAATTTTGCTCTTGGTAGGTGGGTTAGTTATCGGAGCAATCACAAGCCAAGCAGGATACTTGAAAGTAGTTCCATTCTTTATCGATCTACAATCTGGATTCTTGGTGCTCTTCTTGTTGCATCTTGGTTATTTGGCTGGAAGTAATTGGGGCGAGATAAAGAAAGTTGGTGCAATGATCGGAGTATTCGCATTAGTCTTCCCAATCTTTGCTGGAACTTTAGGAGTATTAACTGGAACTATGGTGGGGCTCTCTGTAGGAGGAGCAACAATCCTCGGTGTCTTAAGTGCTAGCGCTTCTTATATTGCGGCACCTGCTGCAGTATCGATTGGATTACCAGAAGCAAATGCGCCACTGGCTTTGATGTCTAGTATCGGTGTGACATTTCCGTTCAATCTGCTAATTGGAATTCCTTTGTATCTAGAAATTGCTCGCGCATTTTCTAGCCTCTAACCCTTGCGAAATAACCCCGGGATGCAGAATATTTTTGAACCATTAGGATTAAGGCATAACGTTTAACCGCTAGTAACCGAGGAGTTTGAAATGTCTGATTCAGGAAAATGCCCAGTAGCACACGGAGCCCTAACCACTGTTGAAGATTCAAATATGGATTGGTGGCCAAAGTCCCTTAACTTAGACATCCTGCATCAACATGACACAAAGACAAATCCTCTCGGAAAAGATTTCAATTACAACGAAGAGCTAAAGAAGTTAGATGTTGCTGCGCTTAAGCAAGATATGCATGCGCTGATGACAGATAGTCAGAAGTGGTGGCCGGCAGATTGGGGTCATTACGGTGGTTTGATGATTCGTCTCTCATGGCACGCAGCTGGAACATATAGAACTGCAGATGGCCGTGGCGGCGGCGGAACTGGCAATATGCGTTTTGCTCCACTTAACTCTTTTCCAGATAACGTAAACCTTGATAAGGCCCGCCGTCTTCTGTGGCCAATCAAAAAGAAGTATGGCAACAAAGTTAGCTGGGCAGATTTATTGGTCTTGGCCGGAACGATTGCTTATGAATCTATGGGACTAAAAACTTTTGGATTCAGTTTCGGTCGTGCAGATATCTGGCACCCAGAGATTGATATTTACTGGGGATCTGAGAAGGAATGGCTTGCACCAAGTGATTCACGTTATGGCGATTTGAACGATGCGACGACAATGGAGAATCCACTCGCTGCAGTGCAGATGGGTCTTATTTACGTTAACCCTGAAGGTGTAAACGGAAAGCCAGATCCACTTAGAACAGCTGCGCACGTTCGCGAAACATTTAAGCGCATGGCTATGAACGATGAAGAGACTGTTGCGCTTACCGCAGGTGGTCACACCGTTGGCAAGGCACACGGAAATGGCAGCGCAGCAAGACTTGGACCAGCGCCAGAAGGTGCAGATATTTCAGAGCAGGGCCTTGGTTGGATGAATCACGAAATTCGAAGTGTTGGCCGCGATACCGTTTCAAGTGGCATCGAAGGCGCATGGACTACAAATCCAACTAAATGGGATAACGGATACTTCCATTTGTTATTTAAGTATGACTGGGAGCTAAAGAAGTCTCCTGCCGGCGCCCAACAATGGGAACCAATCAATATTGAAGAAGCAGATAAACCAGTAGATGTTGAAGATCCATCAATTCGCTACAACCCAATAATGACTGATGCCGACATGGCAATGATTAAAGATCCGATCTACCGTGAAATCTCAGAAAGATTCCATAAAGATCCTGCCTATTTCAGCGATGTATTTGCTCGTGCTTGGTTCAAGTTAACTCATAGAGATCTAGGACCAAAGGCTCGCTACTTCGGACCTGATGTTCCTGCCGAAGATCTGATTTGGCAAGATCCAGTTCCTGCCGGCAAAGCTGATTACAACGTTGAAGATGTAAAGGCAAAGATTGCTGCAACTGATTTAACTGTTACTGAATTAGTTACAACTGCATGGGATAGCGCTCGCACATTCCGAAGCTCGGATTTCCGTGGGGGAGCAAATGGTGCTCGTATCCGTCTTGCACCACAGAAAGATTGGGAAGGTAACGAACCAGCCCGACTTCAGAAAGTTCTTGCCGTCCTAGAACCAATTGCAAAAGTAGCTGGCGCAAGTCTTGCTGATGTAATTGTTCTTGCCGGAAACGTTGGAATTGAAAAGGCTGCCAAGGCAGCTGGACACGATGTGAAAGTTCCGTTTAAAGCTGGTCGTGGTGATGCTTCTCAAGAGCAGACAGATATCGAATCATTCGAACCACTAGAGCCAATTCATGATGGCTATCGCAACTGGTTAAAGAAGGATTACGTTGTAAGTGCTGAAGAGCTAATGCTTGATCGCACTCAACTTATGGGCCTCACTGCACACGAGATGACAGTTCTTGTTGGTGGCATGCGCGTGATTGGAACCAACCATGGCGGAACCAAGCACGGTGTATTCACTGATCGAGTTGGCGCTCTGACTCCTGATTTCTTCACGACAATTACCGACATAAATTATGTGTGGGAGCCAGCAGGAAGTGATTCTTACAAGATTCGCAATCGCGAAACCGGGGAAGTTAAATACACCGCATCACGCGTTGATTTAATCTTCGGTTCGAATTCAATTCTTCGCGCTTATGCCGAGGTTTATGCCCAAGATGACAGCAAAGAGAAGTTCGTAAAGGACTTCATTGCTGCTTGGACAAAGGTTATGAACGCGGATCGTTTCTAAATTTAGATTTTATGGAGTTTGGCTTTAATTCCTAGCCAGACTCCGAGGAAGCTAAAGAGGAAGAAGACCCAACCCGAAAGAGCGAAGGCTTGGGTTCCTGAAAGTAGAACCCCGATTGTGCAACCGAGTGCTGTCATCGAGCCCCAGCCAAGAAGAATTCCGCCAAGCAATGAAGCGATTGAGTTCTTAAAGGTTAGCTTTGAGAGTTTAAATCTTCCGCCAGCCAGTGCTGCAGCAAAAGAAGCACCAATAATTCCGATTGCTAGCCAACCGTTGTTAGTTATCGTTTCAGAAACTACAGCGATACATCCGGCCATGCGATCTAGACCAAGAATCGAATCTGGCCCGATATTTCTATCTTCCATGAAAGTTCTTGCTGTAGTGCTAAGTTGACGAGTAACTCCAAGCGGTTCGACCCGCAGATATGCAAAAGTTCCAACGATTCCAACGAGGGCACCAGTTGTGATGGGACTCCAGCGCTCTGAAACAACTTTTTTATAAATACTCTTAAACGTTAAAACTTGAAGTGGTTGACTTCTAATGGCTTCAGAATTCTTGCCCTTCTTAATCGCGAATACCGAAATTGCGATTAGAGCAACAAAGGTAATAAGAATCGAACCGGCATATCCAAATGTATGAGGTAGCCAAATTGTTGGTGCATCTGCAATTGCTCGTAGATATAGCCAGTTCCAGGTTAAGAATGCAATTACAAATCCAGTTAGAACACCGATTAGAGCAGGTATTGCTCGCAAGTAACCTTGACCGATTCGATACAAGTGTCCGCTAATGCAGGCCCCTGAAAGTGACATTCCAATTCCAAAAGCCAGTGCTGCAACAACCAAAGGCCAACTAACTGGGCCAATATGAGCAGCCGGTGGAAGACTGTCACTGGAAGTATCAGGCAAAAATTGACCAAAGATTACTGCGTAACCAATCGATCCACTTGCGATTGCCACAAGAATTGAAAGAAATGGAGTTGTATTTTTATCTTCAATACCTTCACGATAGATACAGAAAAAACAGAATCGCCCACGCTCGAGCAATAAACCGAGACTCACACCAATCATCAGTGAGATAGGTGCATTTCCCGGATTATCTTTTGAGGAGAGAAAATATGCGGTTGCAAGCAAGCCAATAATGACGATGCCTGCAAAAAGTGTCTTTAACTTCTCAGCTTTAGTCCACAACAAATCAGCAGCCAGACCTGTGCCTGGACTGCTGATTTGATTGGGTTGAGTGTTAATTACTGAGCGCCCCAGATAGTTCCAGCTGGGTTAGAGATTGGCGCACCAACTGAGTTTCCATACTCAGTCCATGACCCGTCGTAGTTCTTCACATCGTTGTATCCAAGGATTTCACTTAGAACGAACCAGGTCAGCGAAGAGCGTTCGCCTATTCGGCAGTAAGTAATGATTGGCTTTGTTCCATCAATTCCTTTGTCTGCGTATAGCTTCTTTAGCTCTGCGACAGTCTTAAATGTGCCATCTGCGTTCACGTTTAGTCCCCAAGCAATATTTTCTGCACCAGGGATATGTCCAGCTCGAACGGCTAGTTCTTGGAATCCTGCTGGAGCAAAAATCTTTCCGCTGTATTCATCTGCAGAGCGGATGTCAACTAGTTTTACGTTCTTCTTGATTCCCTTTGCTACTGGTAGAACGTCACCAGTCAGATTTGCGCGAAGTGATCTATCAACTTTGGTCGCTCTAAAAGAACCAGCTTTGAATGTAGGAACTGCAGTTGTAAATGCACGGGCATCTTTTTCCCACTTAACTCTTCCGCCATCTAGCAAGCGAACATCTTCAATACCGTATTGGTTGAAAATCCAAGCTCCCCAAGCGGCGAACCAGTTGTTCTTATCGCCGTAGAAAACTACGGTTGTGTCCTTATCGATTCCAGCTTTCGAAATCAAAGTGTTGAACTTTCCGATTGGAACGATGTCACGCTTTACAGTGTCAACAAGGTCTGTGTACCAATTTATCTTGAATGCATTTTTAATGTGACCACGCTCGTAAAGACCGGCTTCGGTGCTTACTTCAATAATGCGAACTTTAGGATCATCAATGTTTTTCTCTAGCCAATCTGCTTGAACAACAGCACGAGCTTGATTCTTTGGAGCTGCGTTAACTGGAGGGGTTGCTAAAGATCCAGCAAGCACTGCCATTGCAATTACTGAAACTGCTTTCTTTAAATTAATCATTATTTTTCCATTTCTGAAATTAGGGTTAAATTGTTACAAATTTAATTACAAGTTTGGTAAAAGCTCTTAATATCAGCAACTTGTTGAAGTAATACGACAATAATCAATAACTCTGCGCTTGATTAAAATCATTGCCGCAAAATAACCTAGAACTAACCACTTGTAAAATTGCTAGTCATTTGCAACTGCAAAAATTTTAAATCAGTTATTGTCCTGATTAGGCAATTTTGTATCCGAAAGGACTGTTAGGGTTCAAATACTTGGCGTGAGTAGAACACAACTTTTAAGTATCTAGCTTTTTTAAGCTTAATTCTCATATTCATGACCAAATTAAAGTAAGGTTTTCGCATGAGCGAAAATCCAATTCGATCAGAAATTTTCGATACCGGCCACCCAGAGATAAAGGCAGCAAGGATTGAAATTGCAGCCAGCCCTTCGACTATTTTTGCAATCCTAAGTGATCCCAAGAGACATAAAGAGATTGATGGATCTTCAACAATTACTTCTAATATTTCGGGCCCAGCAAAACTTGAACTTGGATCAAAATTTGGGATGAAGATGCGACTCGGTATTAAGTATCGAATTACAAATACAGTTGTTGAATTCAAGGAGAATGAGTTGATTGCCTGGCGCCATCTAGGAAAGTGGAATTGGCGTTATGAGCTAAAAGCGCTTGGGCCGAATCTAACTTTAGTAACAGAGACTTTTGATGCATCTAATTGTCCGAGAATCGCGAAATCCTGGCTGAAAATACGCGATGCTTACCCCTGGGTACAGAAGGCAGTCGCAAAGTCTTTGGTTAGATTAAAGACTGCCTCGGAATCAAATTGAGGAAGTTAATCAATGCTTGAAGCAATTTTCTTTGGAATCATCCAAGGGCTTACCGAATTTCTGCCGATCTCATCGAGCGCTCACGTTCGCATCTTTGGCGAGTTTTCAGGAATGTCCGAAGACCCGGGGGCAAAGTTCACTGCAATTATGCAGATTGGAACCGAACTAGCAGTTTTAATTTTCTTTAGAAAAGATATTGCTCGAATCATCTCCACCTGGTTTCGAAAGGTTATCTTCAGAAAAGATCTACATATAGAAGAAGCTACGGATGCCCGAATTGGTTGGTTGATAATTATTGGAAGCTTGCCGATTGCAGTTCTTGGATATCTTGGCCAAGAAGCCATAACAACTAAGTTTCGATCACTCTGGCTTATTGCAATCGTCTTGATTGTTTTTGGCATCATTCTGGGAATCGCCGACAGATACGGAAAATCCGAAAAGAATTTAACTGACCTAAACAATTCGCACGGAATTCTTTACGGCTTTGCGCAGGCTATGTCGCTGGTCCCTGGTGTTTCTCGATCCGGTGCGACAATTGCAATGGGAAGAGTGCTTGGATATCGCAGAGAAGCAGCGCTTAGATATTCATTTCTACTTGCGATCCCAGCCGTTTTTGGCAGCGGATTTTATGAACTGAAGCAGGCGCTCTCGGAGAAACATGGTCCAAATGTCTTCACACTGACTGAAACTTTAGTTGCAACCATTGTTGCCTTCATTATTGGTTATCTGGTTATTGCCTGGTTGCTTAAATTTGTTACAACCAAGAGCTTTATGCCATTCATCATTTATCGAATCTGCCTTGGAACTTTGGTGCTGGTGCTCTTGGCTACTGGGGTAATTAGCGATCAAGCAAAAGCAGGGTCAACTCCTACAGTTAAGCCAACTTCGTTGTCGGTTCCTAAAGATTGCTTATCAACCAAGGTGCTTGCTGCACTACAAAAGGATCTTCGTCAGGCCCAATTTATAGAGTATGCATGGGAGCCAGCACCAGGAACCGAACTTGCTGATTTTCTGAACAATGGTGGAATCGCATGCACTTTTGGCATCCAAAGCGCTGAAGTTGGAATATCTGTTGATTGGGTTGGAGATGCAACTTCGCTATTTAATAACCGCGTAGAAGGTTGGATATCTGGGGGATTCCAGAAAATAGATATTCCAAACCTTTCGGAGAGCGAAGCTTTTTTCTTTCAGAGAGATCAATCGCCGACAAATGAGTTTCACCAGTATCGGGTCAATCTCTTAATTGATGGATTCTGGATAAGCCTTGGCTCATCTTTTGGTAAAACGATTGAAGATAGTTCAGAGTGGCTTAGAGCGGCAGTAGATTCGCTTTAGCGACGCTTTGCTTTTAGGTAATTTTTGATTGTGATTGCGATAGTTAAAATGATAAAAAAGCCAGCAATCTGTTTAGATGAATTATCTAAAGCCGGAATTGAAGCCGCATAATATCCAAGCGTAGTTATGCCGGCTCCCCAAAGTAGTGCACCAACAATATTTGCACTTAAGAACTTGTAATAGTTCATTTTTCCGAGCCCAGCTATTGGGGGCATAAATGTTCTGATCCATGGATAGAAGCGGGCAAGTACCACCGCGGTCCAACCATATTTTTCATAGAAGTCTTCTGCGCGCTTGATCATTTTCTGGATACTTGGTCGATCGCTTTTACTTAAATAATTTCGACCATATTTTCGACCAAGGACAAAGCCCACTTGATCTCCGAAAAAGGCGGCGACAACGATTACGGTCACGAGAATTACGATATTTGTATCATCGCGAGAAGCAGCTATAAACCCAGCTGCGAAGAGGATCGAATCTCCTGGAATGAAGAAAGCAATGAGTATTCCGGTCTCAATAAATACGATTGCCCCAAGCAACACATAAATAAAGAATGGGGCAGAGGTCCCCAAATATTGCTGAACCCAATCCGAAATGGTCACATGGGCAAGCGTATAGGCTTGGTAAATGAAAAATTACGCAGTTGTTACTGGGGCAAGTAGCGGTATCGGTGCCGCCACTGCAAAGTTGTTGGCAGCTAATGGTTTCCATGTAATTGCTGCAGCGCGTCGCATGGATCGCTTAGCAGAGCTGGCAAAAAGTGATTCGAATATCGAAGTTGTTGAATTAGACGTAACCAACCAGAAGAGTGTGGAGACACTTGCGGCCAAACTTGTCGGTAAACCAGTTTCGATTTTGATTAACAATGCTGGTGGCGCTTTTGATGCGACGACTATTGAGGATTCCGATCCAGAAATTTGGGCAAAGACTTATGAAGTAAATGTCACGGGCGCTGTTCGCATGACCAAAGCGATGATTCCGTTGATGAAGAAACATGGCGTGGGCCATATTGTTTTGTTGTCCTCAACCGCAGGCCGGGTTGCATACGAAAATGGCGGCACTTATGTTGCAGCTAAACATGCTGTTGCTGCAGTGGCCGGAACACTTCGTCTTGAATTAAATGGCCAACCAATTCGGGTTACTGAAATTGCGCCGGGAATGGTTAAGACCGATGAATTCGCGGTAACCAGATTTGGTGGCGATAAAGATAAGGCGGCAAAAGTTTATGAAGGTGTTGAAAAGCCACTGACTGATGCCGATATCGCCGAAACGATTCGCTGGGCGGTTATGTTGCCCTCACATATAAATATTGATCTATTGGTTGTGCGCCCACTTGCACAGGCGGCCCAACATAAGGTTCACCGAATACTTAAGTAGTTACTTTCCTTTTGGTTTCTTATTTAGATCAGCGACCCAGTCCATGATTGCGAAAGCTAAACCGGAGACAACGAAGGTTAAGTGAATCGCAATTCGCCATTTCACTTCGGTCTCATCTACGCCATTTGCGGCATTCATGAAATCTTTTAAGAGTTCGATTACTGAAATGGCAACGAGTGAACCAATTAATTTAAGTTTTAGGCCAGAGAAATCGACGCTCCCCATCCACTCTGGACGGTCTACGTTATCTTTTGCTACTTCAATCTTAGAAACGAAGGTCTCGTAGCCAGCAAAGATAACAATCAAAATTAGATTTGCAAGAAGCGTTAGGTCGAGTAGGCCGAGTAGACCAAGGACCATGTCATCGGTCGAAGTTGTAGTTACGTCGGTCGCAAAGCCCCAAAATTTTTGGAAGAATTTGATCAATAAAATAATTAGAGCGAAGGTTAGTCCAAGATAAAACGGTGCCAAAAGCCACCGGCTTCCGAACATTACTCGTTCAAGCATGTGTTCTACTGCTCCGCGGCCGTGATGCTTTTCATCCATTTTCAAAGCGTAACAACATAGCCATAGCCTATTCTTCGCAGGTGCCCGCGTTTCATAAGTTTTTTCTAACCAAACCATTGGCCGATGCCTTTCGTAAGAATGTTTCAGGATCCAAAGATGGTTTGCCGGACTGGGCCCGAGAAATTGCCAATGGCAATGATGCTGGTTTATTCAAAGCTGATGGCGCGGTTTGGAAGGTGCATGGAAATCTCGGAACCTTGGTCGGCGGGGTTCGTGCACTTTTGTTGCAAGCCGCGCATCCAGCGCCGCTATCTGGGGTGGCACAGCATTCGAGATATGAATCAGATCCAATGGGGCGCTTGGCTGGGACAACAAGATGGCTGACGATTACAACTTTTGGATCAACGCAAACAATCGAGCACGAAGCAAAACGAGTCAATGCGATGCATTCGAAAGTTTCAGGTGATTACACCGATAAATCGGGTAAGCATTTAAATTATCGAGCCCAAGATTCAAGATTCCTCTTGTGGGTCCACTGCGCATTTACCGACTCGTTTATCAAATCGCATTTAGCTCTGGGTTATCCGCTGCCAGAGGGTGCCGATGAATACATTCGCGATTGGGCAAAGAGTGCCATTCCACTTGGGCTTACGGATGCTCCAAAATCTTTGGCTGAACTTGAAGCGAAGCTAAACGATTTTCGAAAGAGCGATCTGGCCAGAAGTGATAAGACTCTGGAAGTTGTTGGTTTTATTCTGAAGCCACCATTTGGAAAATCTGGATTGCTTTTCTATCGAATCATTGCAAATGCAGCTATTGCAACTCTTGATAAGAATGAACTAGAGATCTTGGGGCTAAAGGCAAAATCAAAAATTTGGTTGAAAATTGCTAGGGGAGCGCTAAATGTTTTTAGCGCCTTTTTGGGTCCAGAATCACCAAGTCAAAATCTAGC
>JNSL01000025.1_pt1 | contig 31856 bp, 26 predicted proteins | sample 210691 | NCBI WGS metagenome assembly JNSL01 (sample SAMN02808685, study PRJNA238866) | freshwater metagenome | biome: fresh water; feature: freshwater reservoir; material: water; isolation source: water column of the freshwater reservoir Embalse de Amadorio in Spain | place: Spain: Valencia ...
TGTAAAGATCGATAAGGACGAAGTTCTTCTTGATATTGGCTACAAGAGTGAAGGTGTTATTCCATCACGAGAACTCAGCATTCGTAACGATGTTGATCCCGGCGAGATCGTCAAGCTCGGTGAGCAGGTTGAGGCTTTAGTTCTTACGAAGGAAGACAAAGAAGGTCGTTTGATCCTCTCCAAGAAGCGTGCTCAGTACGAGCGTGCATGGGGAACGATTGAGAAGAAGAAGGAAAACGAAGAAATGGTTGAAGGCCTCGTTATCGAGGTCGTTAAGGGTGGTCTCATCGTTGACATCGGCTTGCGCGGCTTCTTACCCGCTTCACTCGTTGAACTACGCCGTGTCCGCGACCTGTTGCCATATGTCGGCAAAGTTATGCAGGCCAAGATCATCGAACTCGACAAGAACCGCAACAATGTGGTGCTGTCACGTCGTGCCTACCTCGAAGAGACTCAGAAAGAAGCTCGCGATGGCTTCTTGACCAATCTCAAGGTTGACGATGTCCGCGAGGGTGTCGTGTCAAGCGTTGTTGCTTTCGGTGCATTCGTCGATCTCGGCGGTATGGACGGACTCATTCATGTCAGTGAATTGTCATGGAACCATGTCGATCACCCAGGTTCAGTTGTTGCTATTGGCGACAAGGTCACAGTCAAGGTTCTCGACATTGATTACGAGCGTGAGCGCATCAGCTTGTCACGCAAGCAGACTGAAAAAGATCCGTGGGAAGTTTTCGCATCGGGTCACGAAGTCGGTCAGCTTGTGTACGGTCGTGTGACCAAGTTGGTTCCATTCGGTGGATTCGTTCAAGTCGGCGAAGGTATCGAAGGTTTAGTGCATATCTCAGAAATGAGCACTCAACACGTCGAAGCTCCCGAGCAAGTTGTTACCCCAGGCGAAGAGTTGTGGGTCAAGATCATCGATCTCGATCTTGCTCGTCGTCGCATCAGCCTCAGTATCAAGCAGGCTGCCGAAGGTGGAGAACTCGCCGAGGAATACCGCAAGCACTTCGAAGTTGACGAACACGGTAACTGGTCAGCTGGCGCCGATGATGCTTCACGTGAAGCGACATGGGCCGAGTACTACGGCGAAGGTGGAGAAGGTGCAGCAGCTGCTGCGGCCGCCGCTGAAGCCGCACCAGAGGCCTGATCAGTCGGGCTTAAGGCCCGATTTTAATTATTCCCATTTTGACCGCCCGGATGACTGCATGAGTGCGGTCCCGGGCGTCAATTTTTTCATAGATCGATGCGAGATGGTTCTTAACCGTCTTCTGGCTGATGAACATGTTGCCGGCGATTTCTGGCGTGGATTGACCATCGGCGAGAAGCTGTAAAACTTCCATTTCGCGTTCGCTCAGAATGGACTCTTGATGTGCTCTCATGTCATCTGTTTCATCCAATAAGGCATGGGCGAATTCTGGTGAAATAATCACATCGCCATCGCAAGCCATCTCGAGAGCCTTGAGTACTTCGTCAAAGGTGGCATCTTTGGTCAGATATCCGATTGCGCCCGCTTTGAAGGACTTGCGAATGAGTTCTGTCTCCACGTGCATCGTCAGCATGACGATTCGTTGCCGTGCATCGGCCTCCATGATGGCTCGACATGCCGATATTCCATCGCCACCGGCCATAGAAATATCCATCAAGATGATGTCGGGCTGCTTGTTTAAGGCGAAGCTGATTGCGCTCGTCCCATCAGCCACATCGGCGACGACTTCATGGCCAAGATCTTCGAGTTGCCTCTTCAACGACTGCCGTAAAAGATGATGATCATCAACGAGCATGATTCTCACGATGAAACCTCGGCTCCGCCATTTTGGATATGAGAAAGAGGTATCGAGAAGAGAATTTCGGTTCCATAATCTGTGTTTGGAAAAGGGGATGAAATCTCAATTGTGGCTCCGATGGAATCGGCTCGTTCAATGATTCCGGTTATTCCATAGGAATCTTCGCGACCCTTAGTGGCCTGTAGACCGACTCCGTTATCGGAAACCGAGGTGATCCATAGATCACCTACCACTGATGACTTAATCAAAATTTCTGAACATCGCGAATGCTTCTCCGCGTTGAGAATTGCTTCCTTGAACATCTCCCAAATTTCGCTTGCGCGGTGAGAGTCGTTGATGACAGGGAAAGCAATTTCTCGTCGCACGTTGATGTGCGATCGCTCCGCTATTCGGTTTACGAAAGCTTCGACGGTATCAGTAAGCGATATTTGTTCGTCATGTCCGCTACGAAGGTCAAAGAGCATCTCTCTAACTTCGGTGATTGTCTTACTGATATGGGCGCGGATGGTGCCGAGATCGTCGATCGTGGTTTGATCTTGTTGAAGTCGTATTAAACGATCGAGTTCAATACCTATAAATGCCAAAGTACTGCCCGTTCTGTCGTGCAAATCGCGAGCGATACGTAGTCTTTCTTCGTTGGCGCTGTTACGTCGAATATCGCGAAAGAGGCGCGAATTATCTACTGCAACTCCTAAAGCGTCGGCGATTCCAGTCAGGATCTGCACAGCCTGCTCAATGTTTTGTTTGCTTCTCCATTCGGCAGCTATCAATCCCACGACGAGTCCCCGTGAACGCAATACGCAATACGCGCCTGTTTTGGCCTCGTTCGCAAAGCCCTGTTGGTCCTGTGATAAATCAACCGAGATCGTACGATGAACCGAAAGGGCTGCAAAAATATGCTCCGGCAGTTGATCAATTTTAAGGGAAAGACTTCTGGCTGATCCTCGACCCCGCACAATAGAGAAATTTGCGGCATCTGTATCAGCCAACAAAATCGTCACTATGTCGGCATTAATTAGATCCTGAACCTGGGACACACCCTGATCTAAAACCATCTCTAGGTCAAACGAGGAGGGGAGCGTGATGGCAATTTTTTGCAACGCCAAAAGAATTTGATTTGCCGAGGACAACTTGTCGATGTGACCTTGATCGACGCCCTGACGGCGTTCAAAACCTGTAGGTGGATCAGTCCGGGACTGTCGACGATCAACTAGCGGCCATGAAAGTTCGCCCGTGGAATCTTGGCCAACGACAGCCCTCATCGACGGATGGTTAGCCGATGGCTGTTTGCGACTTCGAGCAATCCTTCGGTCGTCCACGATTAGTTAGAGTACCTGGCGACGTATGCCGTAGCGTGACAGTGTGATTCTCGTGGGATTAACTGGTGGTATTGGTTCGGGCAAGTCGACTGTGTCGTCTTTGCTTAAAGACAAGGGTGCAGTAATTATTGACGCCGATGCGATCGTGCGTGAAGTCCAGTTGCCTGGTTCACCGGTCTTGGCAAAACTTGCCGAGAAATTCGGTGCTGAAGTTTTGGCAAGTGATGGATCTCTTGATCGCCAAGCCGTCGCCAATATCGTATTTACTGATCCCGATGCGTTGAAAGCATTGAACGCCATAGTTCACCCAGCGGTAGGTCTGGAAATGAATCGCCGCTTGATAGAGCAGCGCACGACCGACAACATTGTCATTCTTGATATCCCGTTATTGACCGAGAATCCACGCGAGGGATTGCAAGGAAAGATAGTCGTTGATGTTCCCGTTGAGGTTCAAGTTGAACGACTCACCAAGTTCAGGGGTTTTGACGAGACAGACGCTCGTGCACGTATCGGGCGGCAAGCGACGCGCGAGCAACGACTTGAAACTGCTGATTTTGTCGTCGATAACGCCGGTGATTTAGCCGCGCTGGAACCTCAGATTGAAAAGTTGTGGCAGTGGCTGAAATCTCTTCCGCAACTTCCGCCTGACTACGAACCAGTGACCCCTATTCCTAATGCTGGGCCTAAATCACCTGATACAAAATCATGATCCATCATGAATGAAGTAGAAGACATACCTTTTCGCGTTGTTTCCGATTATTCACCTGCTGGTGATCAACCAAAAGCGATTGCTGAACTTTCTGCTGGACTTGATTCAGGTCTGCGTTTTCAAACGCTCTTAGGAATCACTGGTTCGGGTAAAAGCGCAACGGTTGCTTGGACTATTGAAAAGACTCAGCGGCCGACGTTGATCCTTGCGCCTAACAAGAGTCTTGCTGCTCAACTGGCTCAAGAGATGATGGAGTTCTTCCCGGATAATCGAGTTGAGTACTTTGTCAGTTATTACGACTACTACCAACCCGAGGCGTACATTGCCTCTTCTGACACCTTTATTGAAAAAGACTCATCAATTAATGATGACATTGATCGATTACGTCATTCGGCTACGGCAGCGCTTCTGACTCGTCGAGACACAATCGTTGTTGCCTCAGTTTCATGTATTTATGGAATGGGTGACCCTGATGAATATCGGGGTCAACTACTCGAACTGCACACCAATGTTGATTACGACATGCGCAGTATTCTGCGTCGTCTCGTGGATCTTCAATACGACCGTAATGATATGAGTCTCGGTCGTGGAAAATTTCGAGTACGTGGTGACACGATTGAAATCCATCCCGCTTATGAAGAGTCTGTTCTGCGGGTTGAAATGTTTGGAGATACGGTCGAACGCTTAACCATGATCGATCCTCTAACGGGCGAGACACTGCGAGAGTTGAATAGAACGCTTGTTTTTCCGGCCACTCATTATGTTGCTGGCGACGAACGTATGCGACGAGCAATTATTGGGATTGAAGGTGAGTTGCAAGAGCGTTTAGCTTTCTTTGAAGCCGAAGGAAAACTGCTGGAAGCACAGCGTTTGCGTATGCGTACCCAATACGACTTAGAAATGATGCAAGAAGTTGGCTATTGCAACGGTATTGAGAACTATTCAATGCATATCGATGGTCGGCAGCCTGGAGAGCCACCCTTTACATTGCTTGATTATTTCCCCAAGGATTTCTTGTTGGTCATTGACGAAAGTCACGTCGCTGTGCCGCAATTGCACGGTCAGTTTGCCGGTGACCGCAGTCGAAAGAATATTTTGGTGGATCACGGTTTTCGGTTACCGAGCGCTCGTGACAATCGGCCTTTGCATTTCGAAGAAGTAATTGAACGGGTGAATCAGTGCATCTTCTTGTCAGCGACTCCCAGTCCGTATGAGTTGGGTATCTCTACTCAAGTAGTCGAACAAATCGTTCGGCCAACCGGTTTAGTTGATCCTGAAGTCATTATTAAGCCGACAAAAGGTCAGATCGATGACTTGATGGATCAAGTGAACAAGCGAGTCACGATGGGCGATCGAGTCCTGGTCACAACTTTGACCAAGAAGATGGCGGAAGACCTCACCGAATACTTACTTGAACAAGGGATGCGGGTGCGATATCTACATTCGAATATTGACACGATTCAACGTATTGAGATTCTGCGAGCATTACGTCTCGGTGAGTTTGACGTTTTAGTTGGTATCAATCTTTTGCGTGAAGGACTGGACTTGCCGGAAGTGAGCCTGGTGGCAATCCTTGACGCCGACAAAGAAGGCTTTCTCCGGAGTGAGACATCACTGATTCAAATGATCGGTCGAGCCGCCCGAAATGTGGATGGACAAGTTGTGATGTATGCAGATCGCGTGACACCTTCAATGGAAAAGGCGATATCAGAGACAAACCGACGACGCCAGTTGCAGATTGCTTATAACGTCGAGAACGGCATTAACCCTCAAACTATTCGTAAGGCAGTGAGCGATATTTTGGCTCTTTTGCATATTGGTGGAGACGATTCTGCTCCTGTGCCAGGCAAAGATCGTCGTCGTCAGAAGGAACGAGAAAAAGTTCAAAGCGAGTTGCGTACATTGCCACAGCAAGAAATCTCGCGGCTGATCATCACTTTGGAACAAGAGATGCAGGAAGCTGCCGCGGACCTCAAGTTTGAATACGCAGCACGTTTGCGTGACGAAATCAACGATCTTCGTCGGCAAATAAAAGATGCAGGTTAAGCCGTGACCGCTGTTGATTCACTAGCCTTCGCTCATGTCTGATCGTCTCATCGTTCGTGGCGCCCGCCAGCACAATCTCAAGAACATCAGTATTGATATTCCCCGAGACAAGATGGTTGTTTTCACGGGCCTATCTGGATCAGGTAAATCTTCTTTGGCTTTCGACACCATTTACGCCGAAGGGCAGCGTCGTTATGTCGAATCCTTAAGTGCTTATGCCCGTCAATTTTTGGGTCAAAAGGATCCGCCCGATGTTGATTTCATCGAGGGTTTGTCTCCGGCTATTTCAATCGATCAAAAGTCGGCGAGTAGTAACCCGAGGTCAACTGTTGGAACCATGACCGAGGTCTATGACTATTTGCGTTTGTTGTATGCCCGAATCGGCGTTCAACATTGTCCAAATGATGGAACGAAGTTGGCGCTGCAGACGCCAGAGGAGATTGTGGATCGAGTGCTGACCCTTGAAGAGGGAACTCGTTTCATGGTTTTGGCGCCCGTTGTCAAAGGAAGAAGAGGTGAATACGAAGCACTGCTGAATGATTTCGCAGGGCAGGGTTTTGTACGGGCGCGAATTGATGGCGAGATCGTCGACATCACAGAGTTTTTGAAGACTGATCAGAAACTTGGTCGTTATGACCAACACACCATTGAAATAGTGATCGACCGATTAGTGGCCAAGGGTGATAATCGTCGTCGACTGTCCGACAGTATGGAAACGGCTCTCAAGTTCGGTGAAGGTGTCGCCCAGATTTTGGTGACTGAATCTGATGAAATCTTGACCTTCAGTCAATTCTTGGCCTGTGCTAAGTGTGGTGAATCGTTTGAAAAGCCCGAGCCCAAGAACTTTTCGTTCAACTCACCGTATGGCGCGTGTGTCACGTGCGATGGCCTCGGAACAACTTTTGAAGTCGATCCCGAACTGGTCATTCCAGATGGAGATCTAGCCTTGAGTGCTGGTGCGATTGCTCCGTGGAAAAGTGCGACGACTGGGTTTTTTCTGAGAATTCTTGAATCAATCGCCGAGGACCACAAGATTGATCTCAATAAGCCGTGGGACAAGCTTTCGGCTAAATCGCAGAAGGTTGTTTTACATGGCCTTCCAGGAAATGTTGTCGTTAAGTTCAAGAATCGTTATGGCAAGGCCCGCCAGTTCAACACCACCTTTGAAGGTGTGATCCCGTGGATTAAGCGTCGGCACGAACAGGCTGAAAGCGATTGGAGTCGCGAACAATATGAGGGTTATATGCGGCTTGTTCCGTGTCTGGCCTGTGCAGGGGCAAGATTAAAGCCCGCGACATTAGCGATCACAATCAATGGCAAGCACATTTCAGAAGTGTGTGAAATGTCTATTGGTGATTCGGCGAAGTTTTTGGGCGAGCTCACCTTGTCCGATCGTGATCGCACGATTGCTGAAAGAGTTGTCAAGGAAATTAATGCTCGGTTGGGTTTCTTGCTTGATGTGGGTCTCGACTATCTAAGTCTGTCTCGCACCGCAGGAACCCTTGCTGGAGGAGAGGCGCAACGTATCCGCCTAGCCAGTCAGATTGGTTCAGGTTTAGTTGGAACTCTTTATGTTCTTGATGAGCCTTCAATTGGTCTTCATCAGCGCGACAATCGTCGGCTTATTGAAACCTTGTTGCGTCTTCGTGATCTAGGAAATTCGGTTCTTGTCGTGGAACACGATGAGGAAACCATTCGAGAAAGTGACTGGATCGTTGACATTGGGCCTGGTGCAGGAGAGCACGGCGGTGAGGTTGTTTACAGCGGACCGGTGAAGGGAATTTTGAAGGTCAAGGAATCGGTTACTGGTCAGTATTTATCAGGAAAGCGTTCAATACCCGTTCCGGAGTCAAGGCGTCAACCTAAATCGCAATGGCTTGAAGTAGTTGGAGCGAAAGAACACAATCTGCAAGATGTCACCGTCAAAATTCCACTTGGCTGTTTTGTCGCGGTCACCGGAGTTTCGGGGAGCGGCAAAAGCACGTTGATTCGCGACATCCTTTTGCCCGTCTTGATGCAGCGAATCTATAAGTCAAAAGATGCGCCTGGTAAACACAAGCGCGTCAACGGTGTCGAACATCTTGACAAAGTGATTGACATGGACCAATCACCAATTGGTCGAACACCTCGTTCTAACCCGGCTACCTACACTGGTGTCTTTGACAACATTCGAAAGTTGTTCGCCACGACAGCAGAAGCAAAAGTTCGTGGTTACATGCCTGGCCGATTCTCATTCAACGTTCAGGGCGGAAGATGTGAAGCCTGTTCTGGGGACGGAACGATCAAAATTGAAATGCACTTTTTACCTGATGTGTATGTGCCATGCGAGGTTTGTAAGGGAGCTCGCTACAACAGAGATACTCTCGAGATCACCTTCAAGGGCAAGACCATCGCTGATGTTCTCAACATGCCAGTTGCCGAAGCAGTTGACTTCTTTTCCAATCAACCAGTCATTGCTCGTCATATGCAGACCTTGGTTGATGTGGGTCTTGGATATGTTCGACTGGGCCAATCGGCGCCAACACTGTCTGGTGGTGAGGCCCAACGCGTCAAATTGGCCTCTGAGTTAGCCAAACGCAGTACTGGTCATACGATCTATTTGTTGGATGAACCAACAACAGGTTTGCACTTTGAAGATGTTCGTCGCCTGCTCACGGTTCTGTCTCGCCTCGTTGATCAGGGAAATACGGTTTTGGTCATTGAACACAGTCTTGATGTCATTAAGACCGCCGATTGGCTGATCGACTTAGGTCCTGAGGGCGGAAGTGGCGGCGGTCTCATCGTCGCTGAAGGTCCGCCTGAAGTAGTCGCCAAGACGAAGGGTAGTTATACCGGTCATTACCTGAAGCCCATGTTGGGTCTTTGATCGAGTCTGTCGACTCCTATTGCCATGGTTGCTCGACCACCAGCTGGAACGATTCCAGAGCTACCCGGCTCATACCAATTTAAGGATGTGCATGGGCGGGTCATTTACGTCGGCAAAGCATCAAATTTGCGCCAACGATTATCAAACTATTTTCAGGATCCATCGCAATTACATCCGCGCACTGCCCAGATGGTCGCCACTGCGGAGACTGTTGAGTGGATGACTGTACGCAATGAGGTAGAAGCTCTCATTCTCGAGTTCAGCCTGATTAAGCAACATCATCCGCGGTTTAATGTTCGACTACGCGATGACAAGAGCTATCCATTTTTAGCCGTTACTACTGATGAGCAGTGGCCTCGCGCCGTTGTGATGCGAGGGCGCACCCGCAAAGGGACACGATATTTTGGTCCCTATCCACATGCATACGCGATTCGCGACACTCTTGATCTGTTGTTGCGCACATTTCCGATTAGGACGTGCAGTCCTGGAAAATTCAATCAACACAACAAACTAGGTCGCCCGTGTTTGCTGTTTCATATCGAGAAGTGCAGCGGACCCTGCGTCGGCGAGGTATCTGCTGATGCGTATGCAGGACTGGTGAAAGAGTTTTGTGATTTCCTTGACGGCGACACGGATGAAGTTGTCGCAAAATTACAAGAAGAAATGAACAAGGCTGCTGCAGCCCTTGAATATGAAAAAGCAGCCCGACTTCGAGATCGGTTGCAGTCTGTTGCTAAAGCGATTGAGAAACAGCAAATTGTTGGTGAAAAAAGTGAAGACATAGATCTCATCGGAATTGCCCAGGATGAGTTAGAGGCTGCGATACAAATTTTCTATGTACGCAAGGGGCGAGTAGTCGGACGCAAGGGCTTTATTCTTGACAAGGTTGAAGATTTGTCTCAGTCTGGTTTGATAGACCGCATTATCGAGTCGTTGTATGGCGATGAGCCAGTTCTAGGCGTTCCGAAGATGGTCCTAGTCCCAGATTTGCCGATTGCCATGGCGACATATGAAGAATGGTTGAGTTTCCAACGTGGTTCCAAAGTTGAAATTCGTATCCCGCAACGTGGTGACAAACGAGAACTACATAAGTTGGTGACTCGGAACGCCGCTGAAGAATTTGTCCGCCATCGAATGAAGCGGTCGGCCGATCACAATGCTCGGAGTCGGGCATTAACTGAACTGCAAGATCTCTTGGGACTTCCCGAGGCGCCATTACGTATTGAGTGTTATGACATGGCGCATTTGCAAGGCACTGATTATGTCGGTTCGATGGTAGTGCTTGAAGACGGAATACCAGCCAAGCGAGAGTACCGTCGTTTCAAAGTTAAAGAGGTACCTGGTAACGACGACTATGCCGCCATGGAGGAGGTATTGACGCGACGTTTTACTGCGTACATCGAGGAGCGCGAGCAACCGATTGAGACTGATGAGTTGACTCAACAACAAAAGCCACGATCCAAGAAGTTCGTTTATCCTCCTCAACTACTCCTTGTTGACGGTGGCAAAGGCCAACTAGCGGTGGCTGAACGAGTTTTGAAGAATCTCGGTTTAGATCATGAGATCCCTGTTGCTTCGTTAGCGAAAAGATTTGAAGAGGTTTTCATACCGGGTCAGCCTGATCCTGTAGAAGTTCCACGGGGTAGTGACGCATTGTTTATGCTTCAACGAATTAGGGACGAAGCCCACCGTTTTGCGAATTCATTCCATCGCGAATTGCGCGACAAACGAATGGTCTCGAGCGCTCTAGACGGAATTCCCGGATTAGGAGAAGCAAGAAAGAAAAAGATCGTTAAGTCGTTCGGTGGAGTGAACGCGGTCAAAAAGGCTTCCCTTGAAGAGTTGCAAGCGCAGACGTGGTTGCCAGAAGACGTTGCTCAAGCAATCTTCAACAAGTTTCACACTCCGTAAAATGTGCATCGCAAATTAGAAGTGATTCAGAATCTCGGTCCGAATCTTTTCGTAACTATCAAGTCGTGTCTGCGAATCTTTACCCAAGGTGAAGTCAGGGAAGATGATCTCGTCGAAGCCAAGCCCAATGAGTTGTCCGATCTGATCAATGATGTATTCGTTAGAACCAATGATTGATCGGTCGCTCGGGGCAACCTTGCGAATCTTTTCAATAGTGTCTTGATCATCAACGAGGAAGAACATCGCTTGAACAGACTTATGGATGTCATCCCAATTCCGATCCACTGTTTGACACGCTTGAGCGAAAGTTGTAACTCGTTCTGAAGCAGTTGACACATGCCCCCATGTATTCCATTCGTCAGCAAATTTCGCAGTGATCTTCGACATTCGGGGTCCACCAGTACCGACCATGATCGGAAGCGGCTCCTGCACTGAACGCGGTTGACACGGGGCATCAACAATTGAGAAGTGTTTACCGGCAAAGTTGGTTCGGTCGTTACGCAACATAGACGCAACTATTTGAATAGCTTCTTCAAATCGATCAACCCGGTCTTTGCCTTCAAGCAGATCTACGCCGTAAGCCAGATGTTCATTTGTTTGCCATCCTGCGCCAATGCCGAGGGTGAGACGGCCCTGCGAAATTTGGTCGATCGTCGCGGCTGTATTCGCCAAAATTGTTGGATGACGAAATGTTGTCGGAGAAACTAATGAACCGACACGGAGGTGTTCGGTGACAGCCGCGATTGCAGCAATCATGCTCCAACACTCAAAAACATCGCCGTTTTGAGTTGCGCTTCCTTCGTGATTTGGCATGAAGTGATCGGCATACCACAGCGAATACCAATGATTCGTGTCTGCGTAGACCGCCAGATCCCTGACATCGCTCCACGACCTCTCGGGTGATGGCCAGACTGAGAATTTGGTCGGAGATTTATTCGTTGTTTTGTTAGAGGTTGCCATAGCGAAAGGGTAGTCGTGTCGTAACCTCGCAGAGTGACTAGTAATTCTTCAATCAGCCCGAATGACAACACCTTGTGGGAGGACAACGCACAATGGTGGATTGACGGTTTTACTGACGGAGCCGATGCCGAGTACGAAGAACAAATCTTGCCTCTGGCGGCCGAAGAACTTCTGGGCATGGATCAAGTTCTCGATGTGGGTTGCGGAGATGGGCAAGTTTCGCGGTTGGTGAAGAAGTTGGGAGCGACTTTCGTAGCAGGCATAGATCCAACATGGAATCAGGTCACCGTGGCGTCACAACGTGGTGGTGGTTTGCACGTCAGCAAAGCAGGTGCTGATGGTTTGCCGTTTTTTGATGACACCTTTGATGCTGTCGTCGCTTGTTTGGTGTTTGAACATATTCTAGATGTTGATGCTGCAATTGCCGAGGTTGCTCGAGTTTTGAAGCCGGGCGGACGGTTCTGTTTCTTCTTAAATCATCCGTTACTGCAAACTCCGGGTAGCGGTTGGATCGATGACCAAATTCTGGATCCGCCCGAACAGTATTGGCGTATTGGCGCATACTTAATTGAGCAAGAATCCAATGAGGAAGTTGAGAAGGATATTTTCATTCCGTTTATTCATCGCCCGTTGAGTAGGTACGTGAACGCTCTGATTGAAAATGGACTCTATGTCCAGCGGATGCTCGAACCTGCGCCACCTCCTGGCTTTTTGGCTAGGGCGGCCGAATACGAAGATGCTTCGACCATTCCTCGCTTGCTGTACCTTCGTGCCGTGAAACTAGATGTCTAAAGACAAAACGCTCAAAATCGGAGTGCAGTTTCAGACTCATGATGTCGCTCCTGCTGCTTATGAAGGTTTTGTACGTCAAGCGTTATTACTCGGTGTCGACTCAGTTTTTTTCTGGGATCACCTCGTTCCGTTTACAGGGAGCGAAGGCGATGTCGCTTGGGAGACGTGGGCCCTGGTGGGATCTTTGGCTCGTCTCTTTCGCGATAGCGATGCGACTTTAGGAGTTTTGGTTTCCCCACTTTCAATCAGAGAACCTGCCGTGCTGGCGAGATCTGCGGCGACCGTTGCTCAACTGGGTAATGGGAAAGTCATCTTGGGAGTAGGTGCAGGTGGTTTCGAACATGACGACAACCTGACTGACGGTCCCAAAGATCTCTCTTCTCGTATGAATCTTTTCAAACGACGTTTGACAGTGTTGCGTTCGGAAGTGACGTGTCTCAATTCTCTTCTTGGAACGGGTATCAGCATTTGGGTTGGTGGAGGCGGAGAAAATGTGACGATCCCCGCCGCCATTTCTTTCGCTGATGGTTGGAACGGCTTTGGTCCGAGTACCGACTTCAAAAAGAAGGTTGCCAAATTTTTAGGTGGCGACCTAGAGCTCAGCGTGCTGCTGACACCAGCGATCACCGAAAATCGCCTTGATGAGTACTACTCGCTAGGAGCGCGACATGTGATTCGAAGCCTGCGACCAACTCCTGAACACTCTTTCGATTTGTCACTGATTGACCAGATGCTCTCAGAGAGAGACCAGATCATGGGTAGTTTGTAGTCGTGGCCGATATTTTGGTGATTACGGGGCTGTCAGGAGCCGGTCGTTCTGCGACTGCCGCCGTCCTAGAAGACTTGGGTTGGTATGTGGTGGACAACCTTCCGACATCGTTGGTCGACACAATCGTGGAATTGGCAAGTGTTCCTGGTTCTGGTATCGATCGTTTGGCTTTGGTTGCCGGTCGTCAGCACCTAGAACTCATGCCGAAAGTGGCCGCCATGCGGGCCAGCGGTCATCAGGTGCGAGTGGTGTATCTAGATTCCACAAACGCGGAATTAGTGAAGCGTTATGAATCCTCGCGGCGCCGTCACCCGTTTGATTCGGAGTCCCAAGGACTGTTGGAGTCAATTCAACAAGAACGTGAATTGCTTGAGCCCATGAAAGGTGATTGCGATTTAGTCATCGACACAACAGAGCTCAACGTTCATCAGTTGAAAACGAAGCTGATTGGTGCTTTTGAGGTGTCGGCACTTGAACGATTACAGGTGTCAATTGAGTCTTTCGGGTTCAAACATGGCTTGCCCCTTGATGCAGACATCGTCATGGATGTGCGTTTTTTACCGAACCCGCATTGGGAAGCAGAACTACGTCCGTTAACCGGTCTAGATGCAACGGTGCGCGATTTCGTCTTGAAGCGTGAGGAATGTCTAAATTTCCTGCGGGGACTGTTGGCTTTACTCGAGACGGTTTTGCCACATTACGCAACCGAAGGTAAGAGTTACCTCACGATTGCGATTGGCTGTACGGGCGGCCACCACCGGTCAGTGGCTGTCGCTGAGGAGATCGGGCTGAGGCTCCGCTCGTCTGGTCAGCCGGTTCGGGTCTCGCATCGCGATATCTCCCGCTGAGGGTCATTTGTCATCTTTGATCATCACCAAGGCGATGAAATCCTTGAGGGGACCTGCTCGCAGACTAGGTTTTAGACGTCAGTTTGACGTTGGGTCATGACAAGGTACGTACATCGAAAGGATCGCCATGACTGTGCGAGTTGGAATTAATGGATTTGGCCGTATTGGTCGAAATTTTTTTCGTGCGGTGCAGGCTCAGGGGGTCGATATCGAAATCGTTGCCGTGAACGATCTTGGATCGGTCAAGACTATGGCGCACCTCTTGAAGTACGACTCAGTGATGCGTCAGTTACCCAACGACATCAAGGTTTCGAAAAATGGCATCAGCGTCGATGGTGTAGAAATCAAAGTTCTGAGCGAGCGTGACCCCAAGAATCTCCCTTGGGGCGATCTTGGCGTTGACGTCGTCATCGAAAGCACTGGCTTTTTTACTAAGCGCGATGCTGCTGCTGCTCACCTCGAAGGTGGAGCTCCACTCGTGATCGTGTCCGCACCGTGCGATGGAGCCGATGCAACTTTCGTCTATGGCGTCAATCATAAGGACTTCAACTTCAAGACCCATAAGGTCATTTCAAACGCTTCTTGTACGACTAACTGTTTCGTGCCAATCGTGAAGGTTTTGGATGATGCATTCGGTGTCGAGCAAGGTCTCATGCAAACGGTGCACGCTTACACGGGAGACCAATCACTTGTGGACGGTCCTCATAGTGATCTTCGTCGTGCGCGTGGCGCCGCAATCAACATTGTGCCGACGAGCACTGGTGCAGCGCGTGCGACCAGCCTTGTTCTTGAAAGTATGAAAGGCAGACTCGACGGCACCTCACTTCGAGTGCCAGTCCCTACTGGATCAATCGTTGATTTCACGGCAAACCTCAAGAAGGCAGCATCGGTTGAAGAGATCAACGCTGCTTTCAAGAAGGCTGCCGCATCTGGTCCTTTGAAGGGTGTGCTTCGTTATACCGAAGATCCCATTGTTTCAAGTGACATCGTTGGTGATCCTCATAGCAGTATTTTTGACGCAGGTTTAACTATGAGCATGGGCAAGATGGTCAAGGTTCTTTCGTGGTACGACAACGAATGGGGATACAGCAATCGCCTGGTACAGACCACGTTATTTGCTGGTTCGAAAGTTCCGAAGAAGGCACGTCGCTAATCAGCGTTAATGATGAGTACAAGTATTCCAACTCTTGAAGACCTCGGCGACGTTGCCGGTAAGCGGGTTCTGGTTCGGACAGATTTCAACGTACCGATGGAAACTGCTGCGGACGGTACGAGAACCATCACCGATGATTTTCGTATTCGCGCGGCACTACCCACCATTAATTGGTTGACCGAACGGGGGGCGTCAGTTGTATGTATCAGTCACCTCGGACGACCCAAAGGTGCAGTTGAGCCTAAGTACTCAATGAATCCAGTCGCCAAGCGGCTATCTGAACTTGCACCTGGTGTTGAGTTGCTCGAAAATCTTCGTTTCAATGCTGGCGAAGAGAAGAATGATCCTGATTTTGTGGCTGAACTTATTGCGGGTGTTGACATGTACGTTGACGACGCTTTCGGGGCGGCACATCGGGCTCATGCTTCGATTGTCGGTCCACCGAAAACTTTGCCTTCTGCGATGGGACGGTTATTGCAAAAAGAAGTGGAAGTACTTCTCACGCTTCGCGAGAGTCCTAAACATCCATTTGTCGCTGTCTTAGGCGGATCCAAGATTTCCGACAAACTCGGTGTCGTCGAAGCACTTCTTAATGTGGTTGACTCGCTGGTCATCGGAGGAGCTATGTGCTTCACATTCTTGGCGGCACACGGATATTCAATTGGCGATTCACTTTTTGAGCCCGATCAAGTTGAAACCTGTAAACGACTCTTATCGCTAGGTAAGGCGATCCATCTGCCAGAGGACATCATCGGGCTTGATGCTGAAGGAAAGTATGCAACGTATGGACGCCGTTTGCCGCCAGGAGCTAAAGGCTTCGATATCGGTCCAGGCTCGGCCGCAGCGTTTACTGACATCATCATGGAGTCACGAACGGTTTTTTGGAATGGTCCGATGGGAATGTTTGAAGACGAACGTTTCGCAGGAGGCACTCGAACGGTCGCTCAAGCAATGGCCGATACAAAGGCTTTCACAGTTGTGGGTGGCGGAGACTCTGCTGCTGCATTGGCTCAATTCGGTTTCGATGATCAGGTAGATCACGTGTCCACCGGCGGTGGAGCGTCACTTGAATTACTTGAACTTGGCGACCTGCCCGGTCTTGCTGCCTTAAGGGAGGCCCCTAATGCCCGCTAATCCACGTCGTCCTTTGATCAGTGGTAACTGGAAAATGAACATGAATCACTACGAAGCGATTCATCTCGTGCAAAAGTTGTCGTACTTATTAAGCAAAGAAGACTTTGAAAAAGTTGATGTCTCGGTACATCCACCGTTTACCGACATTCGCAGTATTCAAACGGTTCTCGAGAGCGACAAGTTAGCAATGCTTTTGGGTGCACAGAACTGTCATAGCGAAGAAAAGGGTGCGTTCACTGGCGAAGTGTCTCCAGCTTTTTTGAGCAAGCTCGGAGTGAAGTATGTGATTTGTGGTCACAGCGAGCGTCGTCAGTATTTCGGTGAAACTGATGAGATCGTTGCCGCCAAAGTGGCTGCCGTGTTCAAGTTTGAAATGACCCCAATTGTGTGCGTGGGTGAAACTAAAGATGAGCGTGAAGCCAGTCAAACTCTCGAGCGCGTTGAATCACAAGTCCGCGGATCACTCGCAGGTCGCAAACCTGAGCAAATCGCCGCATTGGTTGTTGCCTATGAACCCATATGGGCCATCGGCACAGGATTGACGGCAACGGCTCAAGATGCTCAAGTTGTGTGTCACCACATTCGTTCAGTGATTCGTACTGCGTGGGGTAGTGAGGCCGCTGACAAGGTGCGCATTCAATATGGTGGTTCGGTCAAGGCTGGCAATGCTTCAGAATTGATGACTCAGCCTGATATTGATGGTGCGTTAGTGGGCGGAGCGAGTATCGATCCCGACGAATTCGCTCGGATTATCCAGTCCACAACTAAAGGTGCCTGACAGTCATTTCTCGAGGGACTCTGAGTTCATTCGCTCGCCCCCTGCAATTTTCAGCGAATGTCATAATCTCGTCTAGGCTGTGACCGATGTCTGAGCCAAGAGTTCTCGAGATTGATGAGAAGAATTCATCTCGTCCCTCTGCCATCGGTTTGTCCCCAACGCGTCTCGGTATCCAAAGGTTGCGTCAAGACCGTCTGGCAGTCATTGGCTTTGGCGTTGTCGTATTTTTCGTCGTTATCGCTATTTTTGCACCGATTTTGGTTCATTTTTTGAATATTGACCCCTATAAGTTGGATCGTGAAGCGATTAACGAGTTTGGTCTGCCGGCTGGCGCGCTCGGAGGTATTTCGTTTGATCATCCGCTGGGGGTTGAACCCGGTACCGGCCGCGACATTTTGGGACGTTTGATGTACGGAGCACGAATATCGCTTTTGGTTGGGACAGTCGGGACTGTTCTCACCACAGTTGTCGGTGTCGTTCTCGGAATTGTTGCTGGACTTCGTCGCGGGTTTGTTGATTCTCTGATCAGTCGTGTTGGTGATGTCACGTTGGCCTTCCCGTCGCTTTTGTTGATCATTGCTCTCGCCAACCCAATGACGCAGCGTTTGGAGTCGTGGGGAGTTCCAGCGGGAAACACGGCTCGTCTGACCTATATCTTGTCAATTCTGACGATTTTCGGTTGGGTCTATATGGCTCGATTAGTTCGTGGTCAGGTTTTTTCATTACGAGAAAGAGAATTTGTCGAAGCGGCTCGCTCGTTTGGAGCAGGTACCGGTCATTTGGTGTTTAAGCAGCTTTTGCCCAATTTGTGGCCGCAAATCATTGTTTTTGTCTCGTTGAGTCTCCCGGGATACGTAGCACTTGAGGCCACATTGTCGTTTCTAGGCGTTGGGCTTTTAGCACCTGCAGCATCATGGGGAATCATGTTGGGTGACTCAGTTCGTTATTACCGAGCAGATCCCACTTATTTGTTTATCCCAGGAACCGCCCTCATGATCTTGGTTTTAGCGTTCAACTTGTTAGCTGATGGTCTTCGAGACGCATTTGACCCGCGTAGCGATCGTCAGCAGCTGTGAATGATCGTTTCAAAGAGTTCTGTTGAGTGGGCTATGGTGCGCACCTAGAGTTCATTCGTCAGATAGACAAGTACTCACATAAGAAATATTCATCAACAAAAGGGGAGTTTATGAAGATGCATAGCAAAGTGGTAGCGGTGGTGGCCCTGATGGGTCTCATCGCGAGTGGTTGTGGTGGTTCCGGTGGCGGAGCCCAAAGTGGAGAGGAATCTGGTGGCCGGTCTGCGTCATTGGACGGCGCTCAAGAAGGTGGCACGCTGAATGTGCTGACATTCCAAGAAGGAGCGTCGACACTTGACCCGCAGCGCGTGTACACGGGTGCTGAATTGGGCGCGTGGGGCTCAACGTTCACTCGTACATTGACCTCGTATCAACCAGCAGCTGGCAAGGATGGCACCAATTTGGTGGCCGACATGGCAACAGATCTGGGTACAGCGTCAGAAGACCTCAAGACGTGGACATTTACTCTGCGCGATGGTTTGACGTGGGAAGATGGCTCAGAAGTGACTTGCGCCGACATTGCTTACGGCGTGTCGCGTACTTTCGCAGCCGAAGTGACCGCAGGTGAGGGTCCAATGTACGCATTGAGTTACCTCAATATTCCTGAAGGCGAATCCGACTTTGGTAGCGCTTATCCCGGCCCGTGGCTTGCTGATGAAGAGCAACAAGCATTGTTCGACGAGGCAGTTCAGTGTGATGGTCAAAACATCACGTTTAATCTGCAGGTACCTGTCGCCGACTTCAACTACACCGTTGGTTTGTTGGCGTTTGCGCCGGTTCCCAAGGACAAAGACACTGCTGATCAGTACGGTTTGGCACCATTCTCTAATGGTCCTTTCCGTGTTGAATCGTATGAAGAGGGCGTAGAAATGGTTCTTGTTCGTAACGAGAACTGGAACGCTGACTCGGATCCGGTTCGTAAGCCGCTGTTGGACAAGATCATTTGGCAGTTCGGCGTCGACGAAGCAGTGATCGACGAGCGTATGTTGGCTGATGCTGGCGACGACAAGAACACCATTGTGTACGGCGGCATCTTGCCCGAGAACCTTCAAACTGTTTTTGGTGATGATTCGTTGAAGGATCGTCGTACTGACGGATTTGATGGTTTCGTTTCTTACACCATGTTCAATGTCGAGACCGTTAACTGTGTCGAAATCCGTAAAGCAATTTGGTTGGCACTCGATCGTGAAGCTTTGCGTACTGCTGCTGGCGGACCGTTCACTGGCGAATTTGCTACTAGTTTCGTCGCACCATTGCTGGCTGCGGACTACGAACCAGCCAAGTTGGTTGACGGTCTGAACGAAGACGGAACGGCTAATGTTGAAGCTGCCATTGCGATGATGGACAAGGCGAAAGAAGCTTGCCCGGAACTCCATGCCCGTGCAACTGGCGAGGGCCTACGTTTTGACCACCCTGACTCTGCTACTTGGCAGAAGAACATCGCCATTTGGATTGATTCATTGGGTGCAGCCGGAATCAACATCATCGATAACCCCATTGAAGCGTCGAAGTACTATTCAACGATCAATGGCGATCGAGGCGACTTGATGCGAGCTGGCTGGGCTGCCGACTGGGCGAATGCTTCAACGGTTATTCCCGAGCTATTCGGCCAAGACGGTGGATTCAACTATCACAGCAATGAAAACGATCCAGCATTCGCTGCGTTCCAGACCAAGATTGATGAAGCGAAGGCCGAAACCGACCGCAGCAAGCAATCTAAGTTGTGGAAAGAACTCAACCAGTACGTGATGGATCAAGCGTGGTCGATTCCTGGATCGGCTACGAAGAGCCAGAACCTTGTTGGTTCTAACGTCCGCGGCGCTTACCAGTGGATGCCGTTTGGTTGGTACAACCTCGGTGCTATCGGTCTAGCCGGCTGAGAATTTGACACTTGATATGTGGGTGGCCGCAACGTTGCGGCCACCCACATATGTGTTAGTGATTTATTGAGATGATTTTTTTCGTACTGCGGCGGTCAATCTTTGCGATTGTTCTCTTAATGATCGTCAGTGCGTTTACCTTTTGGATTTTTTCAGCGTTACCTTCTGATCCAGCAGCCCTGACTTGTGGCAAGAATTGTCGTCCCGAGGTCATCGAAGCGAACCGTATTCGCCTTGGTTATGACAAGCCAATCCTTGAGCAATACGGCGGATATATGAAGGGTATTTTCACTGGTCGTACGTACGGGGAAGAAGGCTCGGCGATCCATTGCTCCGCCCCGTCTTTGGGTTACTCGTATGATCGCCACGAGTGCGTTACGACTCTCATTGCAAAGACATTGCCGGTGACGGCTTCGATCGCTGTCGGAGCATTCACTTTATGGATTTTGATAGGAGTAGGCCTAGGAACTGCAACAGGCTTTAGCGTCATCGGCGTCAGTTTTCCAACATTTTTTCTTGGGCTGATATCAATCATGGTGTTTGTGATCTGGACTGGGTTGCTTCCATTTCCCCAATACAGCGGCATTACAGAGAACCCTTGGAAGTGGATGACATCATTGATCTTGCCTTGGTTTGTCTTGGCAATCGTGTCGGCAGCGTCGTATGTCCGCATGACTCGTAACGGAATTCTTGAAGTAATGAATGAAGAATTTGTACGCCTTGGTCTGGCTAAAGGGTTAAAGCGCAAAACTTTGATTGTTAAGTATGTCATGCGGGCTGCTTTGGTGCCGATCGTGACGATTGCTGGTCTTGACTTCGCGTTCTTATTGGGCGGAGCGTTGGTGACTGAAAGTATTTTCAACCTTCCAGGCCTCGGGAAATTGACGTTAGCTGCAGTCATTAATTCGGATTTACCAATTTTGGTTGCCACTACTTTGGTGGCCGCTGTTTTTATCGTTGTAGCCAATGCTGTTGTCGATATTTTGTACGGCTACCTTGATCCACGAGTACGGGCCAAGTGACTGAGCCATTGCTTTCCGTGCGCGACTTGCGGGTTACTTTTGGCACTCGCGATGGTGACGTATGCGCGGTTCAAGGCGTTTCATTTGACGTCCACGAAGGCGAAACTATTGCCATCGTTGGAGAGAGCGGTTCTGGAAAGTCAGTGACTGCTAATTCGCTCATGAGACTTAACTTCGGTTCTGATGTTCGTATCGAGGGTCAGATCTTTCTCAACGGTCGCGATATTTTGGCGATGAATGAAGAAGAAGTTCGGCGTCTTCGCGGTAATGAGATGGCGATGATTTTTCAAGATCCGCTGACCGCATTAAACCCGTTTTACACAGTTGGCAATCAAATTGCCGAGGCGTATGCGATTCATCATCCAAATACCTCGAAGCGTGACCTGAGAGAAATCGCTTTGCAATCATTACAAAAAGTTGGGATACCAGAACCAAGTAAGCGGATTGATCAATATCCCCACGAGTTTTCTGGGGGTATGAGACAGCGAATCGTTATCGCTATCGCTTTGGTGAATAGCCCCAAGTTGTTGATTGCAGATGAACCCACAACGGCATTAGATGTGACAGTGCAAGCTCAAATTCTTGACTTGATAGCCGAGATGCAGCAAGAACATGGATCTGCGGTGATTTTGATTACCCATGACCTCGGTGTCGTCGCTGAAATCACCAAGCGCGTACAGGTGATGTATGCGGGTCGTTTAGTTGAGTCAGCGTCGGTGTCAGACGCATTTGGCGCTCCATCACACCCGTACACTCTCGGACTTCTCAATTCGGTGAAAAGTTTGGATTCAGACCGTCACACACGTCTCGAACCGATCCCCGGAAGTCCGCCATCTCTGATTGATTTACCGGCAGGTTGCCCATTTCATCCTCGCTGCCGATTCGCGGAATCACTCAATGGCCGATGCGTTTCAGAGCTCCCGGAGTTGAAAGCAGTAGGTAATAGTTGGTCGGCTTGCCATCTACCGGTCGAAGTGCTGTCAATGTCCATGAAGGATTCACAATGAGCGGCGAAGTTGTTCTCGAGGCTTTTGATCTAAAAAAGCATTTTCCAACTGGCGCTTCAAAACTTCTGCAACGTCCAACGCAAGTCGTGCAAGCCGTCGACGGTGTGTCTCTATCGTTACGTCGTGGAACTACCTTGGCCATCGTTGGAGAATCGGGTTGTGGTAAATCAACACTTGCCCGTTTGTTGGCGCGACTCATCGAGCCAACTGCAGGTTCAGTCGTTCTTAATGGTGTCAACTTCACGTCTGCATCAGCAAAACAAGTGTTGAAGATGAGGCGCGACATTCAGGTGGTTTTTCAAGATCCGTACGCCTGTTTGAATCCTCGTCATAGCATCGGGCAAAGTATCGGTACTCCCATTCGAATTCAAAAGACCATGTCGCGAGATGATGAGAAGCGTCGAGTGTTTGAGTTGATGGAGTTAGTCGGGCTGAGCGTTGAGCATTACAACCGCTTCCCCCACGAATTTTCAGGTGGGCAGCGCCAGCGAGCTGGAATTGCTCGTGCCTTGGCATTGGACCCCAAGGTGATTGTGGCCGACGAACCAGTTTCAGCCCTTGATGTCTCGATCCAGGCACAGATTCTCAATCTGCTGGAAAACCTCCAATCCGACTTGGGCTTGTCGTATGTCTTCATTGCTCATGACCTCTCTGTCGTGCGCCATATCGCCGATGAAGTTGCCGTGATGTATCTCGGTAAGATCGTTGAGATCGGCTCTCCAGAAGCCGTATACGAGGCAACAACGCACCCGTACACCAAGGCCCTGATGTCGGCAGTGCCCAACGCGAATCCTCAGGCGGGCGCCAAGCGTCAGCGCATTATCCTGACTGGTGACGTACCAAGTCCGGTGAATCCACCGTCAGGCTGCCGCTTCCGGACACGGTGCCCTCAAGCCCAGGATTTGTGTGCCCAAGTAGAACCGCATTTGGTCGATCGCGGACAAGGTCATCGAGTGGCCTGCCATTTCCCCGACTGGAGCCACTAGGCTGTACAACCGTGCGTGACATCGTGATGTACATAATGGTTTTCATCAATGTGGTTTCCATGCTCGGCATGGTTGGCACAATTTTGATGCACAGCGGTAAGGGCGGAGGCCTGTCCGATATGTTCGGCGGCGGAAGTGGCGCTGGCCTCGGTTCAGCAGCTGCCGAGAAGAACCTCAACCGAATCACCTTCGTGATTGCATTGGTATGGATCATCTCGATTCTTTCCCTCGGATTTCTTCTCACCAAGTAAGAGGTCACAATTACACAGTTGGGCGACTTTAGGTCGACCGATAGAGTTTCAACACCACGTCGAAGTGGCGGAATAGGCAGACGCGCTAGCTTGAGGGGCTAGTGATCGTAAGATCGTGGGGGTTCAAGTCCCCCCTTCGACACCAAGGTTTCTAGTGATTCAGGCAGTGTCGAATAGCCTCAAGAAGTTGTGCGAAGTCACTCAAGGCTGTGAACTGGGGAAATTCCTCGATCACATTGTCAGGGGCATGGAATAAGAAGCCAGCGTCGGCGGCAGTCAACATGGCGGTGTCGTTGTACGAATCTCCGGCAGCCACGATTCTGTAGTTCAAGGCTCTGAACGCCTCAACGGCTTGACGCTTTTGATCAACCTGTCGTAACTCGAAGTCGATAATTCGGTCATTTTCAACGATTAACCGGTGACAGAACAGGGTCGGCATGCCGAGTTGGCGCATGAAGGGGCGCCCGAACTGCTCAAAAGTGTCCGACAAGATGATCACCTGAGTTTGTTCCCGAAGGGCATTGAGGAAATCTAAGGCTCCTGGAAGGGGCTGTAGGGTCGAAATGACGCTTTCAATGGCACTCATTGTCAGTCCGTACTGATCCAGGATCGCCAAACGCTGATGCATCAGGAGGTCGTAATCGGGTTCATCGCGGGTGGTGCGACGGAGTTCGGGTATACCCGTCGTTTCAGCCACGGCAATCCAAATTTCGGGAATCAGAACCCCCTCCAGATCGAGGGTCACGATGGTTTGGTGAGCTTGTTGGGCAACGGCCATGTCCTATTCTCGCAGAACTGTCACAAGAACAGCGAAATGGCGTTATTTAGGTGTGTTCGTCAGGAAACTCAACGATGTAGTAAGCCATGGGGGTGCGCGGAGTTCGGTTCAATGGCTGATTCACCAGTTACACCCGTACTTTGGCAAGTCGCGATACAAGTCAAGGCGATACTCGACTGGTTTGAGACAGCAGATTCGGTGCGTTGGTCGGAAATCTGTTGCCGCCGACAGGGACTTCCATCCGACATGGCCGGCGATATTCATTCAGAATCCTGGGTCAAAGTGCGAACAACTCTCTCTCGTCGCGAGGAATCTTTTCCACACATGCACGATGAGTTATCTGCCCATCGATATGCGGCACGCTCGATGCAGCGCACCGCCATTGATGTCGCTCGTAATGTACGGCGGGTCGAAAGTCGATCTCAAATAATGGATGATCAGATTATTGATGCATCCGTCTTGGATCAAATGCACAAGGTTGATGACACTGTCACTATTGATCGTTGGCGGCGGGCATTGGTTGCCCATGCTCGAAATGATTTCCAATGTTCGGGTTGCCCGAACGATGTGGTCTTTGCGGCTGCCCTAAAATTGCTAGCAATGATGCAAATCGGAGATCGCGGCTCAATCTCTGATTTGATGTATGAGGTGTTGCAGGAAGTAGATGATGGCTTCCCAGAGGATCGAACAGAAGCAGCGCGACAACGTAAGAGTCGTTGCTCGCGCTGTGTTCTCAGTCTTTTGCGAGATGCCGCAGAATCAGTAGGGATCGTGTGATGCGCGCCACCGTTTCTGCCTACCGCCTCACCGGGACCTTAGAGGTCGCCTTTCACGCGCCTGATGGGACGTCTTATCAACACATTGTTGTGGGTGGTCTTCATCTCTGGATCAATTCCAAGCAAGAAATTCAACAAGCTCTTCTTGTCTTTGATGATGAGGATTACGAGTCAAACGGCTCGTTGATTCTCGGGACACGTTTTGCCGAAGTGAACGAGAAAGTTCAGTTATCGCTTCTTAATGCCGAAGCAGCTCATTTTGATATTGAACTCGTTGACGTTGACCTTGCTGGACACGAGGAACTTGTATCCAACACGACTCAACTCATAACGAATGCAACTTCTTTGACAGTGCCGTCGTCTTTCGCTGTTGACTTTTCGGTGAGATCTGCCGATGGTGTTCCCATTGAGGTTGTTGTTGAAGAAACGCCAGACGGTCTTCGCACAGCAGTTGTTAACTTGCCAGAAGTCAGCGGAGTTGAGCGTGTCACTGATTCATCATTGGCCCATGTGGTGTGGAATCCACGGACTTTCGAATTGAAGATTCGTTTGGCCGGAATCAAGCCAGGAGAGGGCCGGTTATGGGTCCGGGTTGCTCTCGGTGAAAGTGGTGACTTGCTCGCAGTTGATCGAGCCCGCGTTCAACCTGACGGTTCAGCAGTTTCATCATCGATTGTCCCTCACAAGGGTGAATTAGGTGAGTTGTATGTCGATGTCACCGATTCACCAACAGACATTATTGGCTCTTCTCGTTATCGAGTACGTCGTCGAGCGGCACGCTTAGAAGCCCTAGCCGCCGATCTAGAACGGAAAGGACAAAAATCAGAATCCGAAGCCGCCCGAATCAAAGCAAATTCTTTACGGTCGACTTTGGGTGAGGAGCCAGTCAGTTTTTCACCAGACACCCGGCGGGGCACTAGACCTTTTTGGTGGCTAGGGGTAATTGTGTTGGTAATGCTTGGAATCATTGCTGGCTGGTTCATGCGCGGCGATAATTCAGCAGCACAAAGTTCGGGGTTATCAACGAACTCTCCGGTCGCATCAACCGATGCAGCAACTCAAACTTCGGACCCTGCCACTGATGTACAGCCGACAGACCAGTCGCTCATTGTTTATCGCGATGGATCGACACGTTTCTACGGCGAAGGTAATGCAAATCTCGCAGCCATTGTTGAAAAGGTTGACGGCGATATCGCCACAATCAGAGTTCAACTGTACGACCAATACGAACGATCGTTGGGCGAATCAACTCCAGAAACCGAAGAGGGCCTTATGCAAATCTGTCAAGAACGTATCGGTTCAGATACCGGAAGCGGGGGCGGCAATTATGCGATCGAAACAAATATTGCGGCCTTCGTCTCAAACTCGTTAGAAGAATCGCAGAAGTTACTTTCAACAACTGAACTAGGAGCGCCCGCTGCGCAGTTCATCGGGTCATTAACAATGACGGCAAACATCATTGAATCATGTGACGTTGCTCAAGTGGTGAATCAAACGTCGGTCATTGAGGTCGCCCGAAGTGCTTTTGAATCCTTTGTCATTGATATCCCGATTAACTCAGCTGACAAGACTTACATTGTTTTGCGAGTGATCAACAACCGAGGCTCGGCGAGCACATGGACTTCGACTGATGTTCTTGAGATCACGAAATAAAGGGGCTTCAAATGTTTTTTGAAGCGTCGCGGACTTTTCTTTGGAACCATTCAAGGCAGACTTCATGCCGCGGACTTAAAGGTCCGGCCTGGTAAATACCGCCGTCTAAGTTCCTCTGTACTATCTCGCAGATGTTTTGATCCTCATCCAAAATCTCGTTCGACATGGCCACCATTTGAGCAATGTTGTCTTCTGAAGTGTCAAATGCAAAGTAGTCGTAGACAACATGGGTGCGATGATGTCCAACGGGCATGATTCGCTCAACATTCATCCCAGATGGATAAAGATTGATCGCCAAGTTGGGATACCGAAATAGCCATGCGCCGGCTACTGGTGAACCATCCGAAGGCTCGCATTCATGAACACAATACGAATCGTCATGTACTGACACTTTGTAACTTGACATCTTGAGTGCACGATTAAGCGAGGGGTGCAATAACTGCACGTGATAACCCTCAAGGTAATTGTCGACGTATGTCTTCCAGTTACACGCGAGTTCGCGCGTCATGCGCCGTGCGTAGGAGAAAGTTTCAATTGGAAAACTCTCGGTCTTAGCGATCAACCCACCAAGAGAGTCGATCAAAGACTCCGCAGGTTCGCCCAAATGTACAAATACCAATGGTCCCCATGTTTCAACACGAATCTTTTTCAGTTCTGAATGTTCAGCGCACAATGGCTCGTCATTGCCAAAATCTCGAGCGGACTTGAGATGTCCGTCCCAGCCAAAAGCCCAACCGTGGTATTTGCATACAAGGTTTCCGAGAGTCCCTTGACCAGGCCAGGCCAAGACCCCGGCCCGGTGCGGACAAACATTGTGGAAACCGACAATTGAGCCCTCAGGGTCAACCACCAACAGAATATTGAATCCGGCAAGTTCTCCGGCGAAGTATTCGCCTGGGTGCGACAATTCTGCAATCGTGCAAAACATGATCCATTCAGTTGCCCATACGGCTTGCCTTTCAATTTTGAAGGCTTCTGGTTCGCGATACGTCTCGGCACTTAAGGCAATCTTCATAAACCCATCTCTTTGGCGATGATGGTCTTCATCACTTCGGTAGTTCCACCATAGATGGTTGTGATTCGAGCATCAGCGTACGTACGAGCGATGGGGTATTCGCTCATGTATCCGTAACCGCCGAACAGTTGGAGACATTTGTCAGCAACCTTATTCTGCAATTCGGTGCACCAGAACTTGGCGGCGGCTGCTTCGGCGGCCGTGAGTTGATCTTCATTGAGAGCCAAGATGCATTGATCAACGTATGCCTGTGCGACATCGATAGCTGTTCTTTGTTCAGCAAGAACGAACTTTGTGTTCTGGAAGTTAGAAATTGATTGGCCGAAAGCTTTGCGTTCTTTGACGTAGTCGATAGTCCAGTTGAGGGCCGAGCGAGCGAAAGCCACACCGGCTATCGCAATGGATAAGCGTTCTTGTGCCAAGTTTGAGGTGAGGTAGTGGAACGCTCTTCCTTCTTCACCAAGAAGATTCTCAACTGGAACTTCGACATCATTGAAGAAGAGTTCCGCAGTGTCTTGACTGTGCATGCCGATTTTTTCGAGATTTCGTCCACGTTCGAATCCGGCCATTGAACGTTCAACAACCATTAAGGACATTCCGGTGTGGCGCTGAGTTGGATCAGTTTTCGCAGCAACAATGATGATGTCGGAGTTGATGCCATTGGTGATGAATGTTTTTGAACCATTCAAAATGTAACGTTCACCGTCTTTGCGTGCATTCGTTGCGATACTGGCAAGGTCGCTGCCGGTGCCGGGCTCAGTCATTGCGATCGCTGTAATCAATTCACCGCTAGCAACACCTGGCAGCCAACGTGCCTTTTGTTCGTCGTTACAAATTTCCATGTAGTACGGAGTTGTGATGTCGTTGTGCAGAGTGATGCCAGCACCAGCTCCACCGATTCCGGCGGCAGCTAATTCTTCGGCGATAATTGCGTTGAAACGGAAGTCCTTGATTCCTCCACCGCCGTATTGTTCGGGAATCGCCATGCCCAAGAAGCCACTGGCACCGGCTTTGGCATACATCCCTCGAGGTGCAATTCCATCCTTTTCCCACTGGGCATAAAAGGGAGTGATCTCTTTGGCTATAAAACTTCGAAAACTGGCGCCGAAAGCAAGATGGTCATCGTTGTAGAGGGATCGTTTCACCCCTCTATTCTGCCGTTACGCCCAGCCTCCTGCATAGGCGACGAACTGGCCAGTCGTAAATCGGCTTGAGCCGTCGAGGAAGGCCATACAGAAAGCCGCGAATTCGGTCATGGTGCCAAGACGCCTCATCGGCACCTGTGACTCAATCTTGGCGCGCACCTCGGGGTCGTTGGCGCCTGAGGCTTTGAGAAAGGCGGGGAAGTCCATGAAGTTTGTTCCGACAGCGTTGACCTGAACCCCGGTGCGGGCCACCTCGTCAGCCACGTTTTTCACCAACATTGAGGCTCCCGCACGAGCAGCCGAATATAGCGGTGCTCCGGGAGTTGGACGGGCCGCTGAGGCACTGGTGATGACCAGCACCTGGCCCTGACCCTGCGGCGTCATTTTTGGAACAACTGCTTTCATGAAGTTGTAGGGGGCTTCAACGCAGCCCACAAGTACCGAACGAAGGTCGTCAAGCGACGAGTTCACAAAGCGACCAGTGACAATCTGCCCAGAAAACATCACGGCCGAGTCAATTCGGCCAAAAATGGTGAGTGCTCGTTCGACCAAAAGGTCCGAATTTTGTGGCTGCGACAGATCTTGAACGTTTGGCACGACCTCCACTTGAACACCTAAGTGGTGCAGTTCTGCGACCAAATCGGCAGATGCATTTCCGACGACTAGGTCAAATCCACGACGGGCCAAATGGCGGCAAAGTTCGGGTCCAACATAGAAATGGCCATCGGCAACGACGGCGACGGGACGGGGAGAGGACTGAGAATCTTGGGCCATATGCCGAGGGTAGGTAGTGGCAGGGCTATTGTCAATACTTGTGAAAGATTACGAAGGCTTTACCGGAAAAATTGGTCGTACCGTTGCCGAGTCGGAAGCCGCGTGGCCTCCAAATAAGCATCCTGGCGAAAAGGCGCCGAATGTCATCGTGATGTTGTTCGATGACTTGGGCTTTTCTCATCTTGGCTGTTTTGGTTCAACTATCGACACTCCAAATATCGATCGATTGTCAGAGCAAGGTCTTCGTTACACAAACTTTCACGTGACGCCTTTGTGTTCGCCGACGCGCGCTGCTCTTCTCACTGGCCGTAATCATCATGCGGTTGGCATGCGCGGAGTTTCAAACTTCGACTCTGGTTTCCCGCACATGCGCGGACAGATTTCAAATCACGCAGCCACTGTCGCCGAAGTCGTCCGCGAAGAGGGCTACACCACATTCGCTTTAGGTAAGTGGCACTTGTGCCCGATGGTTGATGCGTCTCCCGCAGGTCCATACGATCAATGGCCGTTGCAGAGAGGCTTCGATCGTTTCTATGGTTTTCTTGACGGTGAAACTGATCAGTTCTATCCCGAGCTCGTCTATGACAATCATTGGGTTGAGCCACCAGCCGGGCCAGATGACGGTTATCACCTCACCGAGGATCTCGTCGATCACGCAATCACTTTTGTGCATGACTCAGTGGGTGTTCTCCCCGATCGTCCGTTCTTTATGTATCTCGCTTTCGGAGCGACTCATGCACCTCACCAAGCTCCGCCGGAATATATGGCGAAGTATCGCGGGGCCTTTGATGAAGGTTGGGATGTTTTCCGCGATCGGTGGTTCGCCCGTCAAAAAGAATTGGGCCTTTTGCCCGAAGAAACAAAATTGGCGCCCCGTAACCCAGGCGTTGAACCGTGGGACACTCTGTCAGAGAACCAGCAACGCCTCGCGTGCCGATTGCAAGAGGCTTATGCGGCCTTCCTTGATCACACTGACGTTCAGATAGGTCGTCTGCTGGCATCTATCGAGAAACTCGGTCTTGATGACAACACCATGATCGTCTTGCTAGCTGACAACGGAGCTTCACAAGAAGGCGGACCATTTGGCGTTCTTCATGAGATGAAGTTCTTCAACATGATGATTGAAATGCCCGATGAGGCGATCCATCGTATTGATGAAATTGGTGGGCCACATAGTCACAGCAACTACCCCTGGGGTTGGTCGCAGGTTGGCAACACTCCGTTCAAGTTTTACAAGCAGAACACCCATGAAGGTGGAATTCACGTTCCCCTCATCATCAAGTGGCCCAAGGGTGTGAAAGACACCGGTTCATTACGAGACCAGTTCCACCATGTGAATGACATCGTGCCCACGATCTACGAAGCCATTGGCATCACTCCGCCCGACACCTATCGCGGACTTGAGCAGATGCCAATTTCTGGTGTGGCCATGAACTACACCTTTGACGACAAAGAAGTGAAGACTCGCAAACTTCTGCAATATTACGAAATGGTTGGACACCGCGGCATCTATGCCAACGGATGGAAAGCCGTGACTCGCCATACGCCCGGAGTTTCCTTTGACGACGACGTGTGGGAGTTGTATCACGTTGAAGCAGATCGTTCAGAAACCAATGATCTCGCAAAACAAGAACCAGATCGTTTGAAAGAGCTCATTGCATTGTGGTGGGAAGAAGCAGAAAACGAAGGTGTGCTGCCGCTTGATGATCGAGGAATTGAGCTGTTCGGAATCAATTTCAAAAAGAACAGTCCGCACCCAGAGTCTCGCAAGTACGTCTACCGGCCACCTATGGCGCCGTTGCCCTCACAGGCTTCGGCAGCGATGGGCGGTCGCAGTTGGGATATGGAGGCAGTGGTCGATCGTGGGGACGCTGAGGGTGGAGTCATCTTCGCTACTGGAACCGAGAACTCTGGTTTCAGCTTCTATGTTTTCGATAATCGATTGGTGTTCGACTACAACTTCTTCGGCGAGCACCTCGTTGTACGATCACGAGCAGAATTGCCGACTGGTTCCTCAACTCTCACGTGTCAACTTCGCCGAACAGGCAAGGCGGGCTATGTCGTTTTGCTGGTCAACCAAGAAGAAGTCGGACGGATGGAACTGCCTTTCGTCATGCGCGTGATTTCAAGTGTCGGACCGTCAGTTGCGTATGACCACGGATCTCCGGTTGCAAATGACTACGCAAATCGCAGCGATGGATTTCCATTTGAAGGAACCCTTGATTCGGTGACAATTACGTTGATCGAAACGAAGAAGGACCCGAAAAACGCCGAATCACAGGCCCGCGCCGAAATGGGACGCCAGTAAGTTTCTACTCTATTTGACGGCGTGCAACGAGAGTTTCAGTATGTGACTTTGACTGTCGTGATTTACGGTGTATGCATTCCCAGGTGGGATCACCAAACTTGAACCGTTAACAAGTG
>JNSL01000026.1_pt1 | contig 31359 bp, 33 predicted proteins | sample 210691 | NCBI WGS metagenome assembly JNSL01 (sample SAMN02808685, study PRJNA238866) | freshwater metagenome | biome: fresh water; feature: freshwater reservoir; material: water; isolation source: water column of the freshwater reservoir Embalse de Amadorio in Spain | place: Spain: Valencia ...
ATTACTTTAGGTGCGCTCGCAAAGTCTCCATCAAATCGATACCAAACTGCAGCAGAGATGCGCAGTGATGTTGAGCGATCAATTGCAGGTATGCCGATTGTGTCTCGACAGAATCATGCAACTGAGGCGATTCCTTTCAATGCGCCAACTACTGCAATTCCAATTGTTGATGGTTTCCCAGGTACCGTCGCTGTTGCTGCGCCCAAGAAAACCAACAACCGAACTCGTTGGTTCTTTACTGGCTTTGCCACAGTGCTTGCGGCTTCCCTGATCTTTTTGCTTGGTGACAATCTTTTCAACACTGGACCAGAGACTGTGGCTGTTCCTAATGTGAAATCCCAAACTGTGGAAGAAGCTACCTTGGCTCTTACTGATGTTGGCTTGGTAGTTGGTACTCAAACTCCACAAGCTGATGACAATGCGCCAAAGGGAACGATCATTGGCCAAGATCCAGCTGCGGGCGAACTTATTGAGTTGGGTCAAGCCGTTAACTTGATTGTCTCAGCTGGTAAAGATCAGACGAGTGTTCCAGATTTAGTAGACCTAGCCTCAACTGAAGATGCCCGGTTGGCTCTTACTGAAGCTCGCCTGGTGTTGGGCAAAGTTACGCCTAAGGACAGCGATAAGCCAGAGGGGACCGTAATCGAGCAACTACCTGCTGCTAATACTGCGGTGGACATTGGAACTTTGGTTAGCATCACGGTTTCAAGTGGCAAGGTTCCAGTGCCAAATGTTGTTGGTGCTACCCAAACCGATGCAAAGAACACCTTGCTAAACGCAGGATTCTTAGTTGAAGTGATCATTGAGGAAAATGGCGCTGTGCCGGAAAATACGGTTATCTCGCAGAACCCAGCTGCCGATGCAGTCACGCTAAAGGGCACTACGGTAACTATCAAGGTTTCCAAGTTGCCTATAGTGGTCGCCCCGACACCATCACCAACTGTGACCACTCCGTAACTCACTTAGACTTAACGCTGTGACTCGCATTCTGGTTATTGATAACTACGACAGTTTTGTTTACAACATTGTCCAGTACTTAGCTCAGCTTGGTGCCAAGGTTGATGTGAAGCGCAATGATGAAGTCACTGTTGCAGAGGCACGAGAATACGACGGTGTGTTGCTTTCACCGGGTCCAGGAACTCCAACAGATGCCGGCGTTTGCATCGACATCGTAAAACAACTGGGTGGACAAGTTCCGATCTTTGGAGTTTGTCTTGGTCATCAAGCTATTGCTGAAGCATACGGAGCAACCGTCTCCCGCGCACCAGAGTTACTTCACGGCAAAACTTCGCAAGTATTTCATCACAAGCAAGGTGTGCTGGCTGATCTTCCGTCACCATTTACGGCAACGCGTTACCACTCACTCGCAGTCGAACGGGATACGGTTCCGGCCGAACTAGAAGTAACAAGTGAAACGGAAGATGGCGTAATCATGTCACTTCGACATAAAGAGTTTGATATCGAAGGTGTGCAATTTCATCCAGAGTCTGTATTAACTGAAGGCGGCCACAAAATGTTGGCCGAGTGGTTAGTTCGATGCGGCGACTTAGATGCTCGTAACTTAGCGCAAGGATTACAACCCGTAATTCCAAACTAGCTATTGTTGTTCGATCGAACCTTGCCAAGCCGGAATCGTTGTTTGATTCAAAATTGAAACATCCCAGCCAAGATTAAATCTTTCAACGTACTCGCGATACAGCGAAACCCCTGGCTCATCATTTAATGCTTGTTGTAATTCAGAAGTGTTTCCAACTGCAGTAATCACAAACGGTGGCGAGTAAACCCGACCTTGCAATAAGAGTGTGTTGCCTACGCAACGAATTGCCGAAGTGCTGATGATACGTTGATCCATTACTTGCACCGCAGTTGCGCCACCCCGCCACATTGCATTAATAACGCTTTGCACATCTTGTTGGTGCACGACTAAATCGTCAGGCACTACTCCACTTGGTAATGGATCTCCTGGTTCGCGCGGTGCGTCATCTAGTGAAATGCGCAGAGCTGAGCCTGAAACTGGAGTTAGACCGGTAGCTTGTTCCAGTTGAGTGATTTGGGAACTTAGGGCTGGATCAACTCGGGTAATTGATAAGTCATTAACCTCAGTTGCCAAAGCATCTACTTCAGATTGCAGGACTCCGACTTTGTCGGCTCGATCCAAAACCAAGCTGCGAAGATCTTCCAGTCCACCGGTTCTTAGATTCGTGCCATCTGCGGTAATTCCGCTAGCCACAAATAGGAAGCCAGCCAGGGCTGCGGCCCCAGTTACCAGGGTGGTTTTGGTTCGCTTGGAGAAACTTCTCATATACTTATCCACAGGGTTATCCACCGCTGGGGAGGAATTACACCCATGTCATTTACTTCCAGCGAGTGGCGAGGGCAAAACCAATGCCAATAAGGGCAAACCCAATAAGTACGTTAGTTAAGTTGCCCAAATCGGACATAAGTGGCACCTGGCTACCAATTAGGTAGAACACCACTATCCACAGCAGTCCCAAGATGAACATTGTCACCATTGCTGGGGCAAGCCAAACCGGATTTCCTACCTTGAAGGTCTCTGGCGTTTTAGCCGGAGGCGGTGTGTAGGCGGGCTCTTTTGATTTGCGGGACTTTGACTTAGGCATGATTAAACCTTACCCGCAAACCTGAGACTTCAAAGAATCTCAAAAGACTTACAGGCCGATCAAGGCAGAAACTTGGGCATTTCTAGCCAAGGTCGCCAAGACCAAAAAGACAAAAATTCCAGCTAACCCAGCTCGGTGGATTCGATCCCGATTTAGTCGAGTGCCCTTGGTGTAGATGAAGGCGATAGCTGCACCAGTGACTGCCCCACCGAAGTGTGCCCGCCAATCTATTCCTGGTTGCAAGAAACCGATTACGACGTTTAGTCCCAGCAACACTACAAGTTGAGAAACGTCGGTACGCATTTCGCGACCGATCACAATGGTCGCTGTGATCAATCCGAAGATTGCCCCACTCGCGCCCACAGACACAGTTCGCAAATCCGAGAACCAATAAGACGCTACTGATCCGCCAAGTGCCGACAAGATGTAAAGCGCTGCAAATCGCACATGGCCGAGCGAACGCTCAAGTTGTGGACCTAACCAATACAGCGCGTACATGTTAAACAACAAATGCAAGATGCTGCCGTGTAACAAAGTCGAAGTTAGTAAGCGCCACCACTCACCTTGTGCGATGGCTGCCGGAATCATTCCGAAAGCTAACGCAAAGCTACCTAACAGCAGCGACAGTACAAAGATGCTGATGCAGGTAATTAGAATCGCGCGCGTAACTTTTGGAACCGTATTAAATGATCCACCGAATCTGGTTTTTGGTAATGCGACCTGTGCATTTGCGACACACTCCGGGCATTGGAAACCAACTGGTGCATTGATCATGCAGTCGGGACAAATCTTGCGATCACAACGACCGCAAGATACATATGCCTCGCTATCAGTATGGCGGAAACAAGTGTTGTCCACGCTTAACCTCGAGAAACAGTAACGCTTTCGATTACTACATCATTAACTGGACGATCCATTTGTCCAGTTGGCACGTTTGCAATGGCATCGACAACATCGCGGCCAGCTTGATCTGCAACTTCACCAAAGATGGTGTGCTTGAAGTTCAACCAAGTTGTTGGAGCGACGGTGATGAAGAACTGAGAACCATTTGTGTTTGGTCCAGCGTTTGCCATAGCAAGTAGGTATGGGCGATCAAAAACTAATTCTGGATGTGGTTCGTCTTCGAACTTAAAGCCTGGGCCACCGGTACCTTGACCAAGTGGATCGCCCGCTTGGATCATGAAGCCAGGAATGATGCGATGGAAAATGGTTCCGTTGTAGAGCGGATCATTTGATTTTTGACCAGTTGCTGGATGTGTCCATTCAACTGAGCCATCAGCTAAGCCAAGAATGTTTTTTACAGTCTTTGGTGCGTGGTTATCAAAAATGTTGATGTTGATATCGCCGTGGTTAGTATGCAAAGTCATTGTTGAAGTCATGACTTAATTCTCGCACAACTTTAGTTATCCAGCGAATACAAGAATGCCCACGACGAATCGTGGGCATTCTTGATAAAGGTTTATTACTTCTTGCTGCCTCGTACATCAAGAGCAACAGTAGCCAGTACATCTGCATGTAGGCGAACTGTGATTTCATGACGTCCAGCTGTTTTGATTGGTGAGGCAAGAACAATCTTGCGCTTATCAACGTCAACAACGCGGATTGATGAAGCAATGTCGCCAACAGTGACGGAACCAAATAGGCGTCCTTCACTGCCAGCACGAGCTGAGATCACAATTGGAGCAGCTTCAAGAGCAGCTTTGATTTCCAATGCGTGATCTAGATCGCGAACTGAACGCTTGTTGCGTGCGCGCTTGATCTGAGTGACCTGCTTTTCGCCGCCACGAGTCCATGCAGTTGCAAGACCCTGTGGTACTAAAAAGTTACGGCCAAATCCTGGCTTTACATCTACAACATCGCCTGCACTACCAAGGCCGGTGACTTCTTGAGTCAAAATAAGTTTCATTGGTCATCTCTCCTTATCGTGCTGTTGATGTGTATGGAAGTAATGCAATCTCGCGTGCGTTCTTTACTGCGTTGGCGATATCGCGCTGGTGCTGAGTGCAGTTACCTGTTACTCGGCGAGCGCGAATCTTGCCGCGATCAGAAATGAACTTGCGCAAGGTTGGAATATCTTTGTAGTCAATTGCTGCAGCATTTTTACCGCAGAATCCACATACCTTCGGCTTGAATTTCTTAATTGGTGGCTTTGCCATTGTGGTGCTCCTTAGGAAGCCCGGTTCTATCCGGAATGGTTGTTCAACAAATGTTGAGTTGGATGGGATCGTTCGTTAGAACGGAGGTTCGTCTCCTGCAGGCGCTGGTGCTGCCCAAGGATCTTCAGATGGTGCTGCTGCTCCGCTGCCGTTGTAACCGCTGTCCGTACGTGCAACACGATTAACTTTTGCAGTGGCGTTACGTAGAGCTGGACCGACGTCATCGACATCCATTTCAACTACGGTGCGCTTTTCGCCTTCCTTAGTCTCATATGAACGCTGCTTCAAACGGCCGGTAACAATAACGCGAGTTCCCTTTGTTAGAGATTCGGCTACGTTCTCGGCGTATTGACGCCAGACGCTGCAACGCAAAAACAGAGTGTCTCCGTCTTTCCATTCATTAGTCGCCTTGTCGAGCATTCGAGTTGTTGAAGCAACTGTGAATGATGCGACAGCTTGGCCATTTGGAGTAAAGCGCAGTTCTGGGTCACCGGTTAGGTTTCCAATAACTGTTACTACTACGTCTCCTTGTGCCATGACTGCTACTTCACGTCGAGACGCATGACTTTAGTGCGAAGCACTGATTCATTAAGTCCCAACTGACGATCGAGTTCGGCAACTGCTGCTGGTGAGCAATTGATGTCTAGCAGGGCGTAGATACCTTCACCCTTTTTATTGATTTCGTAAGCCAAACGGCGACGACCCCAGATATCGACTTTGCCAACTGTGCCGCCATCGGTCTTGACTACGTTTAGAAACGCATCAAGTGATGGTGCAACTGTTCGCTCTTCGAGCTCGGGATCGAGAATTACTACAACTTCGTAGTGACGCATACTGATACCCACCTCCTGTGGACTAATCGGCCACGGTCTTTCCGTGGCAGGAGGGATCAAGAACCTTTAGTCTAGGGCATTTTTGCTGGCCCAAAAAACCTTGTACACAGGGCCGGCTGGGGTAAAACTGGAGTTTAGATTGGGCGGGAAAGCCAGGCTTTAACCTGCCAAGTACCCTTAATTCATGGGAAATCTAGCAATTGGGTCGCATGTTGGGGGTGATGATCCCATCGCCAAAGCCAAGGAGCTGGGGTTAGACCATATTCAGATCTTTTTGGCGGATCCCCAAGGCTGGAAAGGCTCGATTTTTCCCCATGCTGATGGAGCTGAGGGGCTAAAGGCCAGTTCAGAAGCAGCAGGTATCGGTATCTACGTTCACGCCAGATACATCATTAATGTCGCTACTACTAATAACAAGGTGCGAATCCCAAGTCGCAAGTTACTTCAAACCGATGTTGACGCGGCGGCGGCAGTGGGAGCTAAGGCTGTAATTGTTCACGGCGGCCACGTAACTGATGGCGATGACCCACAAGCTGGAATTAATAACTGGGTTAAAGCCTTAGCTCAATTAGATATGAAAGTTCCAGTACTGATTGAAAACACTGCTGGTGGTAAAAACTCCATGGCTCGTCGACTGGAATCCATCAAGGGTCTTTGGGGGGCAGTTGGCGATACTGGCGTTGGATTCTGTTTAGACACTTGTCATGCCCACGCAGGTGGAATCGACATGGGGCAACTTGCTGACACTATTTTGGGAATCACTGGGCGCATTGACTTGATTCATTGCAACGACAGTCGTGATTCGTTTGATTCCGGCGCTGACCGACATGCAAATCTTGGCGAGGGTTCCATTGGTATGGACAACATAATCAATTGCCTAAAAACTGCAAAGGCTCCGATCGTTTTAGAAACTCCATTTGAAGGTGTGGCAGCCGATTTAGAACTCTTGCGCACGTCGCTGTAAATCTAAATCCCGTTAGACACCCATAACTCTAGGTAGATTGAATACGTGCAGGTTCGCCAAATAAGTTCCGAGAAGCACCTGTCTTACATCGCAGGTCGTTCTTCCGTGTCTTTTTTGCAAACTCCGGCCTGGGGTAAAACCAAAGCTGGTTGGACTTCACAGTCATTAGGTTGGTTTTCTGGTGACGAGCTTGTTGGCGCTGGACTAATACTGTTGCGCAAAGTTCCCAAAGTAGAAAAGTATCTTGCATATCTTCCTGAAGGCCCAGATCTAAATTGGGCAAACAGTAACGATGTCGAACGAGCGCTTAAAGCGTTGGTAGTTTTTGCCAAAGATCGCGGCGTCTTTCAAATCAAAATGGGTCCACATACTTGGGTTCGACGTTGGCATGCCGAAACTTTGAAGTCTGTCATTGCAGACGAGAGTGCGAAAGTAATTGGCGAAGTTGCACCTGACGAAGTAAATCAATCAGGTATTGCATTACTAAGTCAGTTGAAGGCTATGGGTTGGAAGCAACGTAAAGCCGAAGCTTCGGGGTTTGGCGATTACCAACCTCGATATGTTTTCCAAATTGATTTGGCCGGAAAAACTGAAGAACAAATATTTGAGGGACTTAATCAGCAGTGGCGACGAAACATTCGTAAAGCCGAAAAAGAAGGTGTCACAGTTCGCCAAGGCACTATTTCAGATTTAGAGATTTTCCATACTTGCTATTTAGAAACTGCTAAACGTGACCACTTCACACCGCGGTCACTTTCATATTTTCAAACTATGTGGACTGCAATGCGCGAAGAATCCATTGAGCGCATTGCATTGATCATTGCTTCACATCCAGATCATGGTGGCGCTATTGCTGCAACGACAATGACTCGAGTTGGAAATCACTCTTGGTATTCATACGGTGCATCGACAACTGCAGCCAGAGATTTGCGCCCAAGTAATGCTGTGCAATGGGAAATGATCAAGATTGCACTCAGTGAGGGTGCAGCTATTTATGACATGCGCGGTATTTCGGACACCCTGGATTCCAACAATCATTTATTCGGATTAATTCAATTCAAGCTCGGAACTGGCGGGTACGCGCAAGAATATGTGGGTGAATGGGATTATGTACTTTCGCCACTCTGGGCCAAAGCTTTTGATGCCTACATGTCTAGGCGGAGATAACGCATGACATTTTCATTAAACGTAAATGCTACGAAGTTTCGGGGCCATCTAGTTTCGGTAATGAACACTTATGCCACAGCCGGCGCGGAACTTGTTCCAGTCATCAAAGGCAATGGTTATGGTTTCGGTCGAGGTTTGCTTGCCAGTGAAGCTGCTCGCCTAGGTTCTAATCGGATTGCAATTGGTACGGTCTGGGAGTTGGGACAATCACTTGCTGACTTTGCGGGTGAAATTTTAGTTCTTGAGCCATTCAACTCAAGCGATACTTCCGCAGTTGCCCAATGGAGAACGCACCTAGAACATAATGCGGATCGAATCATTGTTACCGTAAGCAACGTTGACTTAGCTGCCGTGAGATCTGCGGGTGCGAAAAATATTTATCTTGAAGGCAAAACTTCACTTTCACGTTTTGGAATTCTGCATCATGACATGCAATCGATTGCAAACTTTAGTGACTTAAATGTTTTGGGCCTGTCGCTTCACTTACCAATAGTTCAGCCTGCTACCAAGGTTGATGCCACGATAGAAATTTCTTCGGCCTTTAATGGCGCCACACTTTCGAAAAGTATGACTGAGACCTGGAACTGGATTGTTTTATACCAAGAGTTAGCTACCAAGTTTTCGTTACCAAAACAACTGAGCCTGTCTCATGTAACTGATGATCAAGTTAAGTCTCTTAAGAAAATGATGCAAAGTTACAACTTCGATTTAGCGATAGAAGTACGAGTTGGAACTAAGTTGTGGCTTGGTGAACCAAGTGCGTTACAAGCAGTCGGAACTGTGTTGCAGATTCACGAGATTACTCACAAGCAAACCGTTGGTTATCAACAAACTGAAACTGGCAACAACAAACGTTTAGTCATTGTGAGCGGTGGCACAGCACATGGGGTTGCAATGGCTGCGCCAAGTAATGCCAGCTCGCTGCGCAAAAAAGGTGTTGCAATTGCTGAAGGTTTTTCACAAGCAATCGGCAAAGTCCGGTCACCATTTAGTTGCAACGGTAAGAACTTAGATTTTGTTGAACCACCGCATATGCAAGTTTCGATGCTTTGGAGTAACGACATGACAATCTCAGTTGGAGATAGTTTGAATTGCAATGTTCGAAACACCACATCAAATTTCGATAGCGTTCTCGGGCTCGATTAAAACCCAACTACGGTAAGACGTTAACTACCTTTAAAGTAACGGTACTTCCAGAATTTACAACTGTCGTACTTGCTGGCAATTGATCAACGACATAAAGCTGCGAAGTAGATACTGCTCCGGGCTGTAGTTCCAAGACCACTGACAGACCCAAGCCCTGTAATACTGCGGTTGCATCTGCCACTTTCGCCCGACGAACATCTGGCACGGTAACTGCTACTACTGGAGCTGCCGGATCTACTGGCGCGATTGTAGGAACCGCAGATGCTGATGGGCTATCCGTTGGGTTAGCTCCATTTGGCTGACCAGAAGGAAGTTCCGCAAATTTCTGCACTGGTAAATCTTTCAATGCGCCCTTCATGTATGCGGTAAAGATTCGAGCTGGGTAAGAACCGCCGGTAACTGAACGCATGCCGCCAGTTCCTGACAATGTCATTGGCTGACCATCTGGTCCATCTTTTACAAACATCACTGCCGTTGCCAGCTCTGGCGTGTAACCAGCAAACAACGCGGACTTGTTGTCGTTGGTTGTTCCAGTCTTGCCAGCTACCGGACGACCAAGTGCTTTAGCCGCTTTGCCAGTTCCAACTTCAACAACTTTTTGAAGTGCGTAGTTCACTGTGTCGGCAATGTCAGTACTGAAAGCTTGGACTGGTTTTGGATTTAGTTTGTAAAGAATTTCGCCCGAGCCAGTTGTGATTGTTCCAATGTATGAAGGTGCAACCTGCAGTCCACGAGAGGCAAAAGTTGCATATGCAGCTGCGATGTCAACAACATGCGGACTCGTTGTACCAAGTGTGAAAGCTAAGTTAGGTTCCATGCCAACCGCGTCAGCAGGAATTCCGGCGCGCTTCGCTGCATTGAAAACAGTTTCCAAACCAACTGTGTTTGCTAGCTCTACGTAGGCAGAGTTAACCGAGTCCTGAGTTGCTTTCAACATCGTGATGCGATCACCAAATGATTTGTCACCGTAGTTAATAACTTCGTAGGTACCCACCATGGTTTTGTTCTTGCCGCTAAAGGTTGTGGCTAGGGTTACGTCATTTTCTAAACCTGCTGCAAGTGCAAATGGTTTGAAAGTTGATCCGGCCTGACCAATCATTTGTGTTGCATTATTAAATTGATTTTCCAAGTAATCGGCGCCGCCATACATTGCAACAACTTCGCCAGTCTCGGGGCGAACCGAAGCAACACCAATGCGCAAACCTTCAATGTTTTCAGTTGGTGCTTGTTCATTAACGGCAGCAATCATGGCATCCTGTGCCACTTTGTTAAACGTTGTAATAACCCGCAGCCCAAGTAAGTTGATTTGATCTTCAGTGATTCCGTTGTCATACATAGTTTGACGAACTTGTTCAACCAGGTGACCTTGTGGACCGCCGAACGCATTTATCTGTTCGTAAGGTTTGATGGCTGGAAAAGTTATTGAGCTTCTTTCCTCTTGCGAGATCCAACTTTTTTCTACCATGCCATCAAGTACATAATTCCAACGAGAGGTTAAGCCATCAAGATTTTCTTCTGGCGAAAGTCCATTAGGTGCTTGCACAATTGCAGCCAAGACAGCTGACTCAGAAACTTCAAGTTGGCTAACACTCTTGCCAAAATACTGATTGGCTGCAGTTTCAATTCCATATGCACCACGGCCAAAGTAAATTGTGTTCAAGTAATCCTGAAGAATTTGATCTTTGCTAACAATGGTTTCAAGTTTGATCGAAAGCACTAGCTCTCGTAACTTTCTAGTGATCGTACGTTCCTGAGTTAAATAGGCATTCTTTGCATATTGCTGAGTGATGGTCGATCCGCCACCTGCGCCAGTTGCGCCAATCAAGTTGGTTACAACCGCGCGCGAGATTCCTCGAATTGAAAAACCACCATGCTCATAAAACTCCCGGTCTTCTGCGGCCAACATAGCTTGCTGAGTTTGCACTGGGATTTGATCGAAGTCGATAGATACTCGGTTAGCTTCCCCAAGTCGACCAAGTTCAGTAACACCGTCGTCGTAATACAGGATTGTGGTTTGGGCAGTTGAGATTTCGCTGGCTTGGGGAACTGAGATTAATCGAACTGAGATTGCCAGTGTTATTACTGCAACACCGAATCCCAAAAAGGCCAGAGTTAGTAGTTGCTTTATTGATGGGATGAAACGCATCAACCCGCGCTTATCTTTGCGGGGATAGTTTGCCATTCCTCTATTTCAACACATCTCTAGGCTCACGCGGTGGAGTCCGAGGCGCGCCATCACCTAATACATATGACATGTGGAGATGATTCCAGCCACATAACTTACAAACTTCAACAACATAGACGCGAAAATGTCCATACTCATAGGCTAAAACCTTTAGTTCGCCTGTGGTTTTAACTCTTCCTGACAAATAGCCAAGATCGTCACCAAAGATATATGTCACATGAACTAGTTCGCTCTTAGCGCACATTGGACACACGCGTTCGGTCTGTTCACCGTGATGTTTTGCTGCTCGCAGTAAATACGGGTCGGCATCACACACTTGTTCGCGCAACAATGCATCGTGTTTGATTTGCTCAAGTACTGCTCGCCGCGCCAAGACATAATCCAAAACATGGCGTGGGCGAACTGGATCGGCAACGTCCTCGGCTGGATATGGGATTGGGCGAGGTGGCTCGGAACTGACACCGCCAGCTCGGATGCCCGAGATACTTTGATGCGAACCTGGCCTACTCACCTGACAACCTTATGGCCGCTGACGAGATAGGGCGGGGGTGAGATTAGGCAGATCTACCGAAAAACCCTGCAATCTATAGCGGATTAGGTGAATCAGGGTAGCCAATTTGCTCGAGTCCACCCAGACTGTATCCTTTAGATGTATCAATTTGATACATCTAAATATCCTATTTTTCAAGGGTTGGAAGCGCTGTGGCCAAAAGATCTGCTGCTTTAGAGCTGGCAATCCTTGGCGTGCTCGCGGAAACCCCACAGCACGGTTACGAACTTCGCAAGCGCTTGATTTCAGTACTGGGACTTTTCAGCACAATTTCCTACGGTGCTTTGTACCCAGCTCTTAAGTCATTAGTTGAACGTGGCCTACTTGTCGAACAAGACGAAGTTGGCACTGGTAAATATCCAAAGCGCGCCCGCATCACCTACGCGTTAACTGAAGCTGGAACTGCCCACTTCAATGCCATGGTTGCGGATAGCGGACCAGGTGCTTGGGATGACGACACTTTTGCAGTGCGCATGTCGTTGTTTGGACAAACTGATGTAAGTACTCGAATTCATATTCTGCAAGGTCGTCGTAGTCGCGTCGAAGACCGGCTAGCAAACCTTCAAACAAATTTGTCTAAGGGCCGGGAACGTTTGGACTCTTACACATTGGAACTTCAACAACATGGCCTAGATGCACTTGAACGTGAAGTGCGCTGGCTAAATGAACTTATCTCGCGAGAACAAGGCGCCGCAGATAGCGGTAATCCTCAAACCTCGCAAGTAAATAAGAAGTAAGACCGCAAGAAATATTCACTGACAACTAGGAGGCTTACAGTGAGTGAAGTTAGAGTAGCGATCGTTGGCGTAGGAAACTGCGCATCATCGCTGGTACAGGGCGTTGAGTATTACAAAGACGCTGATCCAAAAGCATCAGTTCCAGGACTTATGCACGTGCAGTTCGGTGACTACCACGTTAAAGACGTGAAGTTTGTTGCTGCATTCGATGTCGATGCAAAGAAAGTTGGCCAGGATCTTTCGGCTGCGATTTTTGCCAGCGAGAACAACACCATTAAATTCTCAGATGTACCGCCAACCGGAATCACGGTTCTTCGCGGTCACACCTATGACGGTCTTGGTAAGTATTACCGTGACATGGTTGTTGAATCTGATGAGACACCGGTTGACGTCGTTAAGGCACTCAAAGATGCAAACGTTGACGTATTAGTTTGCTACCTACCAGTTGGTTCTGAAGATGCAGCTAAGTTCTACGCGCAGTGCGCAATTGATGCTGGCGTTGGCTTTGTTAACGCGCTACCAGTTTTCATCGCTGGCACTAAGGAGTGGGCTGACAAGTTCACTGCTGCTGGCGTGCCAATTGTTGGAGATGACATCAAGAGCCAGGTCGGTGCCACAATCACCCACCGCGTGCTTGCAAAACTATTTGAAGATCGTGGCGTAACTGTTGACCGCACTTACCAACTAAATGTTGGCGGCAACATGGACTTCATGAACATGCTTGAACGTGATCGTCTGGAATCAAAGAAGATCTCCAAGACCCAGTCAGTAACCTCACAGTTGCGCGACAAGATCGATCCACGCAACGTTCACATCGGCCCAAGTGATTACGTAGCTTGGCTTGACGATCGTAAATGGGCATTCGTTCGACTTGAAGGACGCGCATTCGGCGATGTGCCATTGAGTCTTGAATACAAGCTAGAAGTTTGGGATTCACCAAACTCTGCTGGTGTAATCATCGATGCAATTCGTGCTTGCAAGATTGCAAAGGATCGTGGCATCGGTGGACCAATCTTGAGCGCTTCAAGCTACTTCATGAAGAGCCCACCAGTTCAGTACGACGACACCAAGTGCCGTCAAGAAGTTGAAGACTTCATTGCTGGTAAGTAACTGCTGGTAAGTAATTACCAATAACTAAATTGCAATAACCGTTTCGCTACGGGTGTGAATAACACAAAAGCGGCCTCCTTAACTAAGGGCTCCTGGTTCAACTAGGGGCCCTTAGTGTTTGTAATTTGATGTTTACCTGCGAGTAACGACAATTCACCGAATCTAGAGGTAACGTGTTTTAAGTGAATCGACCAAGTGTTAAATCGTTCTCAGTTTTGCGGCATGCAAATGCGCGTGAGTTACTTGGTGTTCGGATTTTTGGCCAGGCTGGTGATGGTCTGTTGCAAACTGCATTAGCCACCTTTGTCTTGTTTTCGCCGCAACGTGAATCAGATCCACGAAAGATTGCGTTGGCATTTGGAATTCTGTTGTTGCCATACTCAGTGATTGGTCCGTTTGTCGGAGTCTTCATTGATCGCTGGTCTCGCCGCACTATTTTGATTCGAGCTAACTGGCTACGAATAGTCACGATGGTTGCGATCGCAATTGTGATCACCGGTCATGCTGCCAATACTCTGTTAGCAGTTTTGGTGCTTGTCAGTTTGGGTCTGAACCGATTCGTTCAAGCGGCGCTATCGGCGTCTCTGCCCCATGTCGTTGACGGGGACGATTTAGTTCCGGCTAATGCACTTTTTCCAACATTGGGAACTACCGCAGCATCACTAGCTGCTGCACTGGGTATTGCGACTCAAAACATTTTGGCGAACTCAGATTCAGTAAATGCTGGGTTAGTAATTCTGGGATCGGTATTTGCAGGCATAGCTTCCTTGATTGCACTTCGCATCACACCAAAAGATGTACTCTCTGGTCTAGCCGCTGGATTTAGGTACATGCTGCGTTCGGGAAGAACACTGAGCAGCATGGTTGCTGTTTCATTTCAAAGATGGGCATTCGGAGCCTTAACAGTTCATGCTTTGTTACTTTCTAGAAACTCGTGGAGTGTTAACAACACAGCTGATGAAGCCGTGCTGTATTTCGGATTGTGCGCAGGGGCTGCTGCGCTTGGCGCATTCACGGCTGCGATCTTGAGCACCTTCCTACTTAGTGACCGTAGTGACAAATCCACAACAGCTGTTGCCCCGCATCGCCAAGTTCATTTGATTGCTGCCATGGCGATTGCAACTGCAGTTAGCGTCGTGGTGACCTTCGTTGGATATCAATCAGGGACTTTGGTTGCGGTTTGTGCCACGGCTGCATCACTTGGTTTTGCTGGACAGCTCCTAAAAATCAATGCCGACACTACGATTCAGCGAACTATAGATGATGCTCATCGCGGTCGAGTTTTTTCAATTTTCGACATGATGATCAACGTAGCTTTGGTCTTAGGAATTACAACTTACGCGCTGATTGCCGGAATTAGAGATGACGTTAACGTCGGTACTGCGTACTCCGTTGCCTTGCTAAGTTGCAGCACTGGTTTGGCAATCTTCCTGCTTCGCAAGTACCGCGCCAACAATTAGTCGTTTTTAGACTGCGCGTTCCACCAAGTAGTAAGTCGCTCAATAGCTTGCTCGCGAGTTAATGGACCTTCATCCAAGCGAACATTTAACAAGTGATTGTAAGCCTTTCCGATCATCGGTCCGGACGGCACATTCAAAATTTCCATAATGTCATTGCCGTCTAGATCGGGTCGGATCGAATTCAATTCCTCTTGTTGCGCCAAAGTTGCAATTCGCTCTTCGAGATCATCATAAGTTGCTGAAAGTATTGCAGCGCGTCGTGGATTTCTCGTAGTGCAATCAGCACGAGTTAACTTATGCAGGCGCGATAACTCATCACCGGCATCTCTTACATAACGTCTAACGGCAGAATCTGTCCATTGTCCTTGGCCATAACCATGAAACCGCAAATGTAGTTCCGTAAGTTTGCAAACTGAATCAATTACATCGCCGGGGTAACGCATTGCTGTCAATCGTTTCCGCGCAATTTTTGCGCCAACTACTTCGTGGTGATGAAAACTAACTCCACCACCTGATTCAAAGCGACGCGTTTTTGGCTTGCCAATATCGTGCAGCAAGGCAGCCAAGCGCAGAACTAAGTCTGGTTCACAGTTTGGTTCATGCGAAGTTTCCAAATCTATTGCCTGTTGCAGAACTATCAGGCTGTGTTCATAAACGTCTTTGTGTTTATGGTGCTCATCAATTTCAAGTTGCAGCGCAGGTAACTCAGGAATCACATGTTCTGCAAGTTTTGTGCCTTCAAGAATTTCAAGACCGAGTGTGGGCTGAGCTCCCATAATTAACTTGCTGAATTCATCTCGCACTCTTTCCGCGGAAACAATCTTTATCCGATCTGACATTTCAGTTGCTGCCAAGAGAACGTCAACGACTGGAGTGAAACCTAATTGACTTGCAAAGCGAGCAGCTCGCATCATGCGCAATGGGTCATCGGAAAAAGAAAGTTCTGGTTCGCGAGGCGTGCGAATAACTCGTTTACTTAAATCGTCAACGCCACCAAATGGATCAACGAAAGTTAGTTCAGGCAATCTGACTGCCATTGCATTGATTGTGAAGTCACGGCGAATCAAGTCATCGTCTAACGAAGTTCCAAAAGTTACTTCAGGTTTACGACTTTCATCGTTATAGATTTCTGATCGGTAAGTTGTAATCTCGACCTGGAAATCTTTCCGGCGGGCACCGACAGTGCCAAACGCAATTCCAATATCCCAAACCGTGTCAGCCCATGGTGTAACTAAGTTAAGGATTTGTTCCGGCTGTGCGTTCGTTGTGAAATCTAGATCGGTTATTTCACGATTCAGTATCAAGTCCCGTACTGGACCACCGACAATTGCAAACTCAAATCCTGCGGTTTTAAACAACTGGGCAAGTTCCATCACATCAGGCATCTGGCTCAGAGCAGCAGTGACTGCTCCGGTTGCAATTGCTTGTGGCGATGAGTTGTTCATAACTTCACCTAGCCTAGATGTAATTACGAAAAGTCCAATATTTGTAGGTATTCTTAGGTGGTGAGCCCTCAACGAGTATTCGAATCTGCGCCACAATTGAGGCTGATTCGACTTGGATCCTCCCGCGTCACATCAGTTTTCGCGATAGTCGGTCTTGGAATTGGGCTTCTGAGTATTCCCGTTGCATCTTCACAGGCAGCCGAGGGAGATTCAGTCAACATAACTGGATTGAATATTTCAGCGGTAGCTGATTCTGGTGGAACTTTAAGTAGTAACCAGGTTGTTTCTTTGCAGGGAACTTTCACGAATACTTCGAGCCAAACGATTTCCAAACTCGAACTCAACCTGGTTTCTACCCCGTCGATTAAATCTCGCGGTGAATTAGCTGAGCTTCTTGCGGATCCAACTAGCGCATCTGAATTAATTCCTTCTGACACTTCGGCAATCTTGCGAAACATTGCGCCTGGAGTTAGCAAGAATTGGCAAATTACGTTTCGTGGCGAACAAGTATTGGGTGGCAATGCTTCCGGGGTTTATGGCTTTGGAGTCAAGCCAGACCTACCCACGGCAAGTAAAGCGACTGTAATTACTACGCCCTGGTTTTTCAATTCAGATATCAAGCCGACAAATGTCTCTTTAGTAATTCCATTAACAACTTTGAATACTCACTTGGCAAACGATGAGATCACAGATCAGAAGAAGGATTTAGCTGAAGCCAAGAGACTGACCAACTTAATCATCAATCAAGATCCGACCAAAATTTCTTGGTTACAAGACTCAGCTTTGCTTGCCTGGTTGGATCAACTTGAAAAATTCGCAGACTCCGATGTTCCTGAAAAACTTCGAGCAGCGCTTTTAGGGTTAGCTCCAACAACTGCAATGTTGCCCTATGGCCACGCTGACTTAACGGCATTAGTTCGGGCAGATCAACAGGACGGCTTAACTGATGCAATTAACCAAACCCGTTTGGCATCTGGGGATCGACAAATTTTTTATACGCCAACTCAAGGAATTGCAGATCGAGAAACAGTTTCGCTGCTAACTCAACAAGGTGTTCGCTCCATAGTTTCAAATGACTTCCTCCGCGGCAACGAACGCGAAACTACTTCAGCTGTAGTTACTTCGGCTTCTAACCCCGTCTTAGTTCATGATTTAGGAACTTCGAGTTGTTTGCCTAGTGCAGATAAAGATGATGCCAGCTTCTTCGCCGCTATTACCTGCATCAAAAGTGAGATTGGCATGATGACTGCAGAGTCACCACAAAACTCTCGCACCGTAATTGTGTTGGCGCCAACTAAGTGGAAAATATCCAATGAGCGACTTTCTGCATTGCTCTCGGTGCTAAGTGATCACAACTGGATGCAGTTAACAACGCTAGATCTAGTTGCTGCAACTGCGCCCACTGAAAACTACGTTGCAACTCAATCAGCAGATCCCGCGGACTTTAGTCGGGCCTTAGTTCGCCAAGCCCAAAACTTAAAAGTAAATACCGAGAGTGTGTCTGCACTTTACGACGATCAAGAGTTGGCCGCCGGGTTTAAGGCTGCGCGGATTTTGGGATACTCAGAGCTCTGGCCGAGTAACGCACGCGCCACTGAATACCTAACTGAAAACATTTCACTGCTTAATGAATATTTGAATGCAGTCAGCATTCAGGCATCCGGCAGAATTACCACACCTGAAGAAAACTCAGAAATCCCAATCACGATCGTCAATGAGAGTGACAGTGCGGTCTCAGTAAGCATTGACTTAACCAGCGCTGCTACATCACGGTTTTCTGCCCAACCAACTGGTGTTATCCAGGTAGATAGTGGTCAACGCATCACTGTTCCAGTTGCAATCACTTTGGTGGGCGCTGGCGTTGTTGACGTGCAGGCTCAGTTGATTGCACCTAACGGGGAGCGATTTGGTGAAGTAGAAAATATCCAAATCTCTTCAGCCGCATACAGTCAGTTCGCCCGTACTCTGGTGTGGGGAGCCTTTGGATTATTGGTTCTTTTGGCTCTGAGCAATTTTGTGAAGCGAAGAAAAGATAAGCGTTCAATAGAAACAGCACGCTAGTTCACGAACAGGTGGTTTGAGAAGACAGTGTCATCATTTATCGGGCAAACCTCTGGGATGGCTGCTGGCACGCTAGCTAGCCGGATTACTGGGGTTTTCCGAGACATTGCCTTGGTTGCTGCAATCGGTACCGGAGTTTTCTCTGATACGTATTCGGTCGCAAACAGCATTCCAAACATTATTTATATTCTGATTGCTGGTGGCGCAATCAACGCCGTGTTTATTCCAGCACTTGTTCGTCACATGGAAGATGATGACGACCAAGGTAGGCAATTTACTGATCAGCTGTTAACGCTTGTTGGGTTGGTACTTCTTGGAATAGTTGTTCTTACGGTTTTAATCGCTGGCTTAATTGTGCATTTGTATGCAACCAGACTTTGGACGCCAGAAGAATTTGATGTTGCAACCATGTTCGCGCGTTGGTGCCTGCCACAGATTTTCTTTTATGGCATCTATACCTTGGCTTCGCAAATTTTAAATTCACGTAATTCTTTTTCACTTCCGATGTATGCACCTATCGTGAACAACATAATTGTGATTGCTACTGCAGCAATCTTTATTTCATTAATGACAGCCGTACCGACCGCCAGCTCAGTAACGTCTTCGCAATTGAATTTGCTTGGGTTTGGAACAACCTTGGGCGTTATGGCGCAAGCCCTAATTTTAATTCCCGCACTTAGCAAAGCTGGATATCGCTTTCGACCAAACTTTGATTTCAAAGGTGTTGGCAATGGCAAAGTTGGAAATCTTGCCAAGTGGACAATTGGTTTTGTATTAGTAAATCAAATAACTTTCTTGATGGTTTCAAATCTAACTACTCTGGCAAATGCGTTGGTCTCTGGAGATCCTGGCACTGTTGCAGTTGGATTTACTTCGTATCAAAAAGGGCAACTCATGATGATGTTGCCGCACTCAATCATTACGGTTTCAGTCATCACTGCCTTGTTACCGCGTTTAAGTAGGCAGGCACACGATAAAGATTTGTCAGCGTTTGGTGGCGAGTTATCCGCATCGCTGCGCTTAGTTACTGCGCTGATAATTCCAAGCGCCGTCTTTTTGCTAGCAGCTGGTCCGTGGATTGGCGCGTTGCTTTATGGCTACGGAGCTTCATCGGCCGCGCAAGGTGCTGCGTTAGGTGCAGTTGCTTCGATGTTCGCGTTAGGCCTGCCTGCGTTTTCGTTGTTTTATGTTTTGTTGCGCAGTTATTACGCTCAGGAAAATACCAAGACTCCATTCATGATCAATCTTGGGTTTAACGCACTCCACATACTTATCGGGCTTGCGCTATTCAGCCTTTTGCCAGAAGGGTTGCAGGTCGCTGGTTTAGCTCTGGGTTACTCCATTGCCCATGCGATCACCTGTGGCCTTACTTGGCTCCGGGTTGGCAAACGAGTACCAGAGATACGAGGAAATGGGCACTTAAGACTGATGGTGCGAGTGGTTGCTGCCAGCTTTGTGTCTGCTCTTGTTGCTTACCTGTTGGTTCGACTCACGATTACTAATCAGACGAATCTTTCTGCGCTTCGCCTCGGCTTAGCGATTGGAATTTTCGCCGCAACATTTTCGTTGATCTATCTTGGGTTGGCAAAAGTGCTTCGCATATCGGAAGTCTCGGCAGTCCTGGCGTTAGTGCGACGCAAATAAGCAACTAAACTGCAAGTATGAGTGGCTCAAACGACCGAATCTTTGATGGCCGCTACGCACTCGATGTGCAAATCTCTAGTTCGTTAAGTTCTCCCATTTGGCGTGCGATGGACCAGTCACTAAAGCGCTGGGTTACTTTAATTCTTTTACCAACTTCAGATCTGCGCAGCGTTAAGTTGCTGCAAGAGTGTCAACAAGCTGCAGTAAATGATCGCCGCGACGTAGTTTCAATTTTGGATGTGGTTCCAGATGGAAAAATATCTAGTGGTGCTGATTCAAATTCCCAAGATCGATACGTCGGAATCGTAACTGAATGGTTAGACGGTGAGACGTTAGATCGCCTGATAGTAAGGCGCGGCGAAGTTCTGCCCGTCGAACAAGCACTACGCCAACTTGGAATTATTGCTAACACTTTGATGCATGCGCATTCGTTGAATGTTTTCCATCGTCGGCTTCGACCACACAATGTAATTTTCTCGCAGGGCCAAGAAGTTCGACTAACAGGTTTTGGGGTTGACTCTGCACTATTGGGTCCAGATTCAATGGACGGTATGTCGCAAGACATTAAAGGTGTTGGACAATTACTTTTCGTAATGATCACTGGAATGTGGCCACTAGGCAGTGTTGATTCACTTCCAGCCGCACTTAGTGATGGTGGCTCCGGATTAGTTCTGCCAAGTCAAGTTCATGGTGGCGTGAGCAGTTACATTGATCGGCTTTACCAACGAACTCAAGATGGTACTTACACCTCAATGCGCCAACTTCTTGATGCTTTGTCAGTTGGTGAAGTTGAGGAATCTGAAAGCCTGCAAAGCCGAGTCTCGCGCTTAACTGCAAGTTCGGTTACTTGGTCACCGCCACAGTCTTCGCAATCAAACCGAGTCCGTACTTCAGTTATCGCTGGTCTTTCGGTTTTGGTTTTTGGTTGGATCGGTTGGCAGTTACTAACTAGCAATTTTCAAAGATCTGAAGCGCCAGTTGCCATTTTGGCGTCACCGCTACCAAGCATTGCAGTGCCGCAAGCCACTGGCGAGGTAGCGAAAGCTGTAACAGTTACAAGTTACGACCCGTTAGGCGATAACGAAGAAAACGCTGATCAGGCTTTACTTGCAATAGATAGTGATAACGAAACTGCCTGGACTACTGCCAGTTACAACAAATCTGACATGTCAGGTAAAGCTGGCGTTGGCCTACTTGTTGATCTTGGGGTTGAAAAAGAGGTCTATGCAGTTGAGATTGACTTTATTTCTGCAGGCCATACCGCCGAGATTTATGTTGTTAACTCAACTGAACCAGATTTCGCAACTGAACTTAAGTTCGGTGACACTAATCCAAATGAAAGTTCAAGTGAAATTTCATCAACTGATCCGGTTTCCGGCAGATATGTTTTAGTTTGGTTAACCCCAGATTTACCTGAGGCTGAATCTGGTGAATTCCAGGGCGGAATTTCAGAAATTAAAATCCGCTTATAACTGCTAACTAATTGATCTGCCCTGAGCGATAACCCTCGGTCAGGGCTGATTGTTGTCGCTTCAGTTAGTAAACTTGAATTACTTCAATCTAAGGAAATTCAATGTCTCAAGACATCAATGACGTAATCATCATCGGTTCTGGCCCAGCTGGATATACCGCTGCGATCTATGCTGCTCGCGCGCAACTTAAGCCAATTGTGTTTGAAGGTGCTGTTACTGCAGGTGGCGCACTGATGAATACCACTGAGGTTGAAAACTTCCCAGGTTTCCAAGACGGAATTATGGGTCCAGCGCTTATGGAAAACATGCGTGCCCAAGCCGTTAAGTTTGGTGCAAATCTAATTACTGACGATGTAACTACGGCCAATCTGACTGGTGACGTAAAAACCGTTGTTGATGGTGAGGGTCGGGAATACAAAGCCCACTCAGTGATTTTGGCAACTGGTTCTAGTTACCGCGAACTTGGAATTGAAAATGAAAAGCGACTTTCCGGTCACGGCGTTTCTTGGTGTGCAACTTGCGATGGATTCTTTTTCCGTGACCAGGACATTGCTGTTGTAGGCGGTGGCGACTCTGCTGTTGAAGAAGCAACTTTCTTAACTCGCTTTGCAAAGAGTGTCACCATGATTCACCGTCGGGACGAATTGCGTGCCAGCAAGATCATGGCTGAACGTGCCCACAACGATCCAAAGATTAGTTTTGCTTGGAATAGTGAAGTAACTGAGCTCCAAGGCGATGCGAAGTTATCTGGTGTCACAATTCGCGACATCAACACTGGTGAAACTCGCCAACTTTCAGTAACTGGATTATTTGTGGCAATTGGTCACGATCCTCGTTCTGAACTACTTAAGGGACAAGTTGATCTTGATCCTCAGGGTTACGTGCTAACTGGTGCCGGCACCACTGCAACTAATCTTTCTGGGGTTTTCGCCTGCGGTGACTTGGTAGACCATACTTACCGTCAAGCCATCACAGCTGCCGGAACTGGTTGCAGCGCAGCACTAGACGCTGAGCGTTTCTTATCCAATCTGCACAGCAAGTAATTCCCAACTAAGTCAATAAACCAAGGGGTTAATCGCTAACCACTTATGCTTGATCCACTAGCAACAATAGGAGAAATAATGGGCGCAACTGCAGCCGTAACAGATGCATCGTTTGCTGACGATGTCTTGATGAGTGACAAACCAGTACTAGTTGATTTTTGGGCTGAATGGTGTGGTCCGTGCAAAATGATTGGTCCAATCCTGGAAGAAATCGCTGCCGCACATGGCGACAAGCTAACTATCTTGAAGTTAAACGTTGATGAGAATCCAGCCACTGCAGCTAACTACGGTGTGACTTCAATTCCGACAATGAACGTTTACCAAAATGGTGAGATCGTAAAGCAGATCATTGGTGCAAAGCCAAAGGCGGCACTTCTTTCAGATCTTGCTGAGTTCATTTAAGTAACTAATGACAGTAACGATCCTGCGACGCGGCGATCAAGGGCCGGCAGTAACAGAGGTTCGTGATCGGTTAGTTCGTCTTGGGCTCTTAAGTCCTGATGCCAGCGCAGCAGCAGATGTTTTTGATGACATCTTGCTAGCTGCGCTGCGCTATTTCCAACAGACATGAAGCGCGCTGGAAAATTGGCGATCGAGTTTTAAGTTTCACTCCTGGCCACGTAATTCATGGCGAAGATGTTGCGCAATTACAACAACGTTTAATTGAACTTGGGTTTGCGTTAGATCGCGTTGACGGCATCTTTGCAAAAAGTACTGACTCAGCAGTTCGCGAATTCCAACGCAACGTTGGTTTAGATGTAGACGGAATTTGTGGGCCAGCATTCTTTCGCGCGTTCCAAAGACTGGCTCGAACTATTGCAGGTGGTAGCCAAGAACATTTGCGCGAACTTTCGACTGTCGCAAATTTTGGAAAAACTAGAACCGTTGAAACCTGTTCGATCTTGTTAGACCCAAGTGACTTAGATGAAAAATTAGTAGGCAGTGAGTATTCGCATTCTGATATCTGCTGGGATATTGCGTCTCGACTTGAGGGTCGATTGGGTGCCATGGGCACACTCGTCTTATTGACCCGGCCGCAAGGAGGCAAAGTTGATGGTGAGCGCACCAGAGCAAGCCTTGCCAACGACAGCAATGTGGACTTGATCATTGGGTTGGGGTTGGATCGCCACAGCAATCCCCTGGCCCAAGGTGTTGCCTCGTATTACTTTGGCCACGAATATTCCCGCTCAGCTACTGGCATGAGACTGGCAGAGATAGTTCAGGAAGAAATCAGCTCCCGAACTTCAATTGCAGATTCCAAGTCGCATGCAAAAACCTGGGATCTATTGCGCTTAACTCGTATGCCCAGCATCAAAGTTGAATTGGGTTATGCAACGAGTCCACATGACAGCGAGTTGTTATCTCAAGCTGAAACCAGAGACCAAATTGCCGCTGGATTAAGTTCGGCTGTCACCCGAATTCTGGCACCTAGAATCGGTTAGTATCGTTATGTGACCTACGTCACATTTAAGGGTTCCTACACAAGTTGTTCACATGTGTGTAAGTGAATTACTTAAGCGGCTCGCCAAACATGCCACGTTGCTTTGGGTCAATGACTTCAACGATTCTTTGCAGATCTTCCAAAGTCGCAAACTCAATAATGACTTTGCCGCGAGACTTGCCGACCTGAACTGTAACTCTGGTGTCGAGTCGATCAGATAGGCGATCTCCCATGGATTTAAGTCCAGGAGCGCTGATCTTGCCGCCTGACTTCTTGGCGGTTGGCTTCGCTGGTTTGTCATCTTGTCCAAGTGAAACTATTTCTTCAACAGTTCGCACCGACAGACCTTCGGCAACGATTCGACTAGCTAGGCGCTCAATTGCTGCCGCATCCTTGAGTCCAAGCAAAGCTCGGGCATGACCGGCTGAGATTACGCCAGCGGCAACTCGGCGCTGAACTGCTGGGGGCAAGTTAAGTAAGCGCAGAGTGTTAGAAATCTGTGGGCGTGAACGGCCTAGACGAGTAGCTAGTTCGTCTTGAGTGCCACCGAAATCCTCAAGTAATTGCTTGTAAGCCGCGGCTTCTTCAAGTGGAGTTAGTGCAGCCCGATGCAGGTTCTCTAGTAGCGCATCTCGCAACATCTGGTCATCAGCAGTTTCGCGGATTAACGCCGGAATCGTTTTAAATCCGGCCTTTTTGCTGGCACGAAGGCGACGCTCGCCAGCTACGAGTTCGTATCCCCCGCCTTTAGCTGGGCGAACCACGATTGGCTGCATTAAGCCAACTTCTTGGATCGAGTGAACAAGCTCAGCTAGGGCTTCATCATCAAATACTTGGCGTGGTTGCTGAGCATTTGGAACTATGGATCGGATTGGAAGTTCAGCGAAGGTAAGCCCAGCGATCACAGCTGGGGCTTGACTGGTGGCTTGAGTCGCAGGCGCTGTCGACTTAGTCGCTGCCTTTGCTGGGGCTGCGGGCTTAGCAGTGGATTTACTTGCTGGCACTGCTTTTTTAGGTGCTGTGCTGGCAGTCTTCTTTGCTGGCTTGGCGCCAGTTCCGCCCTTTGGTTTTGCGGTCTTAGTTTCACGTGAAACATCCGGGATTAGGGCTCCTAAGCCACGGCCTAGGCTTTGTCGTTTTGCCATTGCATTAACCCTTCTGCTAACGTTCGGTGATTTCGCGGGCGGCAGCTAGATAAGCCACTGCCCCAGTTGATCCTGGGTCATATGTCATCACTGATTGCCCAAATGACGGGGCTTCGGCGACATAAATCGATCTTGGAATTACGGTTTCTAGGACTTTTTTGCCAAAGTAACCGCGCACTTCCTCAACTACTGAGGCGGAAAGGTTGGTTGTGGAGTTATACATTGTCAGCAAAATGGTGCTGACTTCTAGTTCCGGATTGAGGCGTTCTTTGGCGAACTCGATGGTGCGAAGCAATTGCTGGACACCTTCGAGGGCGTAGAACTCACACTGGATTGGGATCAAAACCTCTTTAACCGCAGCTAGGGCATTAATCGTCAGCATTCCTAGGCTTGGTGGGCAATCAATGAATACGTAGTCCATTTCGTGGTCAGCCAAGAAATCAGCCAGGGCTTGCTTTAGCAGGAAGGGCCGTTTGGCCTCATCCACAGTCGAAATAAGTTCAATGTCTGCCCCGGCCAGGTCCAGAGTTGCTGGCAATACCCATAAGGAATCAAAGCCTTCGGCAGCGCTCATCATGTCAGCGATTACTTCGCCGTCTAACAAAACATCAAAGGATCCGCTGGCATCTTCATAATGGTCAATTCCAAAGGCAGTACTGGCATTTCCTTGTGGATCAAGGTCAATCACTAGAACGTTCAAGCCCGCAAGTGCCATAGATGCAGCCAGATTTACCGCGGATGTGGTTTTGCCTACTCCACCTTTTTGGTTGGCAATAGTAATGATTCGGGTTTGTTTTGGCTTGGCGAAAGTGCCTTTAAGTCCACGTCGAACGTAGACTGCCGCAGCCGCAGCTGCAGCTAAAGGTGTGTCTTCTTCATCGGCGTACGCCATTTTGCCAACCTAATTTCTTAACCCCAGTATTACTAACTTGAGTCTTAAGCGTAGGGCAAATGCCTGACGCTTATGTTAGGTGGTCACCCGTACGACGGTGGTCTGTGGATCCACAACGCCTTCGCCACAAAGTACGATTTCTGCCTTGCGACCTTTGAGGATTTCCTTGGCATCAGTGATTTCAGTTGCCGCTGAGCTGCCCTTCATAGCCAAAATCTGTCCGCCTTTAGTGGTTAATGGCAGTGACCAGGTAAGTAATTTCCCAAGTGGGGCAACGGCCCGGGCAGTAACAACGGGCGCAGTATGGCCTTTAAGTTCCTCGGCTCGGCCGCGAATAACTGTTACTTGGTCAGTTAAACCAAGGTCTGTGACGACTTCCTTTAGGAATTCAGACCGGCGCATTAATGGTTCAATCAAACCCATTGTGATATCTGGTCTAACTATCGCTAGAACTAAGCCGGGTAAGCCAGCCCCGCTGCCAATGTCAAAAACCTTTGAGTTGGCAGGGATGAGTTCTTCAACAACTGCACAGTTTGCGATGTGGCGATCCCAAATTCGATCTACCTCTCGTGGCCCTAAAAAGCCACGTTCCACACCTGCTCCGGCTAACCAATGCGCGAATCGGGCAAGGTTTTCCGCAGCATCTGGGTAAACCTCGGTGATTTCTTTCACTGAATTAGTCTTTCGATAAATGTTTCACGTGAAACGTGAAACTAGGCCGGAAGGACCACGATTCGACGCTTTGGTTCTTCGCCCTTAGAAATGCTAGATGCGCCGGCTTCGCCAACTGCGTCATGGACTACTTTGCGCTCAAAAGCGTTCATTGGCTTTAGTTCAACTTCTTCGCCAGTTTCAATTGCTTTAGCAGCAGCTTCCTTTGCTACCTCAATTAGCTTGGCCTTAACTCCGGCGCGATGGCCTGAGATATCCAGCATTAATCGGGAGCGTTCGCCAGTTTCGCGAGTTACCGCAAGGCGAGTTAGTTCTTGAATTGCATCAAGAACCTCACCTTTTTTGCCAACAAGTTGAGCTAGGTCTGCGCCAACGATGCTTACAGTTGCGCGATCATTTTCAACGTCCATGTCGATATCGCCATCAAGGTCTGCGATGTCTAATAGGCCTTCTAGGTAATCTGCGGCGATTTCGCCTTCTTGTTCAAGTAGTGAGAGTTTTTCAGCCATTTGGTTTGGCCTTTCTGTGTTGGAAATCTAGTTTGGGTAGTTGCTTTGTTTCACGTGAAACTATTTGCGTTTCTTTTTAGGCTTCTTTTTAGGTTGCTGGCGAGTGACTTTAGCTTCTGGCGTCGGCTCGATTTCGGTCACGGATTCGGGGTTCTTCTTAGGCTTTTTTGCAGCTCTTCGGGCTTCAAGTGCATCAAACGCTGGGGTTCCTGGCTGTGGGCTATTTCGGATCACATAGAACTGTTGACCCATAGTCCAAAGGTTTGTGGTGAACCAGTAAAGCAATACACCGACTGGGAAGTTGATGCCGGTGACAGCAAAAATGATCGGGAATACATAAAGCAAAATCTTTTGTTGCTGCACCATTGGGTTGTCAGGTGCGGTGTTCTTAACAATCAATTGGCGCTGAGTTAAGAACGAAGTAAGTGTCATCAAGAAGATCAAGATTAAGGTGACCCAGAAAGTTGCGCTTGGGTTGGCAGTCTCAGCTCGGTTCATGAATGTGCCATAAATCGGGGCACCAAGGATGGTTGCATTTCTAGCTGACTCAACTAATTCGTCAGTCAGCACACCCTTTGGCTGACTCATTGCGATACCTTGCAGCACGACGAACAAGGCGTAGAAGATTGGGGCCTGGGCCAGGATTGGCAGGCAGCTGGAAAGTGGATTGGTTCCGGTTTCCTTGTAGAGCTTCATTAGCTCTTGGGATTGGCGCTCGCGATCACCTTGGTACTTCTTTTGAATTTCTTTTACTTGCGGCTGAATGATCTGGAGGTTTCGCTGGCTCTTAATCTGCTTTACGAAAAGCGGGATCAAGATAATGCGGATCAAGATAACGAGCATGACGATGGCAAGACCCCAGGCCCAACCACTGTCTGGAAGGAACACTCGGGAAGTTAAAGAGTGGAACGAAACTAAAACCCAACTAACCAGAGTTTCTAGCCATACCAATGGATTAAGGCTCATGCGCCAATAACCTGCCTATCGTTATTAGTTGAAAGTTCAATTACTTCTCGGTTGGTCCAAGTTCCTTTTGCAGGGATGTATTCGATGCCGCCAGTTGCCCATGGGTGACAGCGAAGTACTCGCCAAGCTGCAAGCAAGCTGCCTTTGCCGGCGCCATGAACTTTGATTGCTTCAAGTCCGTAGTGCGAGCAAGTCGGGTAGTAGCGGCAAACTTGACCGATTCGCGGGCTCAACACAATTTGATAGCCGCGAATAATGCCAACCAGGATCGCCACAAAAAGCCGGCCGAAAGTCAGCTCCCACAGATGCTTTATCGAGTTAAGGAATTGGCTCATGACTTAGCCAATTTTGAAAGAGCGAATTTAAGGTTCTCGGACAGCTGGGAAAAAGTTGCCTGATTGGCCTCTGGTAAAGCTCTAACAACAACGTGAGATCCGGCTGGGAAAGTACCGATTAGCGGGGTGATTGCGTGCCTTAGTTGGCGGGTGACTTTATGTCTAACTACTGAATTTCCAACGTTTTTACCCACAGCAAAGGCCACTTTTGTGTGTTCGCTTGAAGATTGAGCCACGTGTAGAACCACCAATTTTGCTGAAAACCTTGTGCCTGATTTCATAACAGCTGAAATTTCCGAGGACTTACGCAACCTCGCCGAGGCGGGAAGCATTTACTTGGAGCCGCAGATTAAGCGGAAAGCTTTGAGCGACCTTTGGCACGGCGTGAGGCAAGAATGCCACGGCCGGCGCGAGTGCTCATGCGGTTACGGAAACCGTGCTTCTTGGCACGACGACGCTTATTTGGCTGGTAGGTGCGCTTTGTCATAACTGACACTCCAAAAGGAAGTAGGGATGAGGCGATTGGCCATCGGACATCCACGAATTTCTAGGTTCGTGAACATTCGACGAGGTGCACATCGAACTCGGTATTAACTCACTAAAGATACGGGTAGTTAAGGGTTTCGGTCAAACTCAAAATCCGAGTTGGCTTCCTGTGGAAAACAACTTGTCAGGCGGTATCCACAGGCCGTAGTCTGCATAGTCCGAGCCTGTGGAAATCAATTATTCCCCAACTGCAAACTTGGACTCAAGGAGCGAAATGGAAGATCTGGACCTTAATGAGGTTTGGGCACGGACTTTAGAGTCTTTGTCATCCGGAGCGCTAACTCCACAGCAACGAGCTTTCGTAACCTTGACCCGCCCACTTGGCATTGTTGGTGACACAGCCCAATTGTGTGTGATGCGCTTTCGGCAACTCTTGGTCGCGAAATGCGCTTAGCCGTCACAGTGGATGAATCGATTGCGCCAGATCTTGACGATGAAGCGACAGATGAATTAGCTGACTCGACTTACGCCGACATCGAATCGATTGGTTTGCAGTCCGATCCAAATCCGGCGTTGCCACCTCAAGCCAGTCGCGGTCCAGCTCCAGCGCCGAGAACTTCCGAAGAAGGAAGTCGGCTAAATCCGAAATATACTTTCGACACTTTTGTGCCTGGCTCCTCAAACCGTTTCGCGCACGCGGCAGCTCGCGCAGTTGCTGAACAACCAGCTAAGGCATACAACCCGCTATTCGTTTACGGTGAATCAGGTCTTGGTAAGACTCACTTACTCCATGCAATTGGTCACTACACCAGAACTCTTTACGCAGGATCAAAAGTTCGTTATGTAAGTTCAGAAGAATTTACTAACGAATTCATCAACTCAATTCGCGATGATAAAGCAAAGGAATTCCAGCGCCGTTACAGGGATATTGACGTTTTGTTGGTTGATGATATTCAGTTCCTTTCCGGTAAAGTTCAAACTCAAGAAGAGTTCTTCCATACTTTTAACACTTTGCATAACGCAAACAAACAAATTGTTGTCACATCCGATTTGCCGCCGAAACAACTTCAAGGTTTCGAAGATCGAATGAGTTCACGTTTCGAGTGGGGTTTGATCACAGATGTTCAGCCACCCGATTTAGAAACTCGTATTGCGATTCTGCGAAAGAAGAGTGCGCAAGAAAGATTAAGTGCGCCACCAGAAGTTTTGGAATTTATTGCGTCAAAGATGTCAACAAATATTCGTGAACTTGAAGGTGCGTTAATTCGAGTGACTGCGTTTGCGAGTTTGAACCGAGCTCCAGTTGATTTAGATCTTGCTGAGGTTGTACTTAAGGATCTGGTTTCAGATGCAGCTGGACCAGAAATCAGCGCGAGCTTGATTATGGCTCAAACCGCTAGTTACTTTGGTGTCACACTTGATGACTTAACTGGAGCTAGCCGCTCTCGAGTGTTGGTAACTGCTCGCCAGATCGCTATGTATTTGTGCCGCGAGCTAACTGATTTGTCGCTACCGAAGATCGGGCAGCAATTTGGTGGCCGCGATCACACCACAGTTATGCACGCAGATCGAAAGGTTCGGCAGTTAATTGCTGAGCGCCGAAGCCTTTATAACCAGGTGAGCGACCTAACTGCCCGGATTAAGGCCCAAGCAAGAACTTTGTAACTTTAGTAACATCTGTCACTTCTATACACAGTGTGGATAACTATGGGGATATCTTTCTTGATTTTTCAAGGTTTTTTAAGAATTGTGGATTAAGCCTGTTATAAACCAGAGTTTTTAGCCAAAACCTGTGGATAACTGTGGATAAGTTATAGTTTCACCGGTAAGTGTTGGAAAGCTGTAAAGTTATCCACAGGTTAGTTTTGGTAATTGTTTGGTTTTAATGGGTTAAGTGGGTTATCCACAGAATCCACAGTGCCTACTACTACTACGAAAGATATATTTCAAACCTAGGGTTTGACCAACTCTGTTGTTAACTCTGTGGTTAGCCCAAGCTTTGAAGTAAATAAAGAAATAATCAATGAAATAACTGTGGCTGAATTAGTCAGCCAGACGTGGCACGATAAAGACTCAATAGATCGAGACACCAGAGGGTGAGTTGTAAGTGAAGTTCCAAGTAGACCGTGATGTTATGGCCGATGCAGTTTTGTGGGCGTCTCGTACTTTGCCAACAAAATCAACCCAGCCATTGTTAACCGGTATGCATTTAGTTGCCGAAAAGTCCGGACTAGTTCTATCTGGCAGCGACGCTGATGTAAGCGCTCGCGCAAATTTAAAAGCTGACGTAATTGAAACCGGAACTGTTTTAATCCCTGG
>JNSL01000027.1_pt1 | contig 30671 bp, 26 predicted proteins | sample 210691 | NCBI WGS metagenome assembly JNSL01 (sample SAMN02808685, study PRJNA238866) | freshwater metagenome | biome: fresh water; feature: freshwater reservoir; material: water; isolation source: water column of the freshwater reservoir Embalse de Amadorio in Spain | place: Spain: Valencia ...
CAACATATTCATTCTCTGCTCTCTGTGTCAGAAGAGCGAGCTCTTTTTTATCCAGACCGAGTGAAAACATTTCATTGAGGCCAAGTGCAACTGCGCACTCAAGTGCTGCAGAAGATGAGAGTCCTGCACCCAGTGGAACTTCACTGTCAATTTCGATATCAACGCCGTTGTTAATGCCTAGAGCCCATATGACGCCCAAGACGTAGTGCTCCCATCCACCCTGAGATCCTGGCGCTAATTCTGAGATTGAAGATGAGATCAGATCATCTGACTGTTGCTTCGAACGAATACGAATGATTTGGTCATCTCGCCTACGAAATTGAGCTATTGCGCGAGAGGAAATCGCAAATGGAAGAACAAATCCTTGACTGTAATCAATATGCTCACCGATTAGATTTACTCGACCTGGAGCTGATGCGATTACATCAGGAGAATACCACTCCGACATTTAAAGAACTACATCACGCAATTGACCAGCAGATTGCTCTGGCTTAAGGTCCATAATAAAGGCACCCATTGCCGACTCACTTCCGGCCAAGTACTTTAACTTTCCTGGCGCGCGACGCACGCTTGTAATCTGCCAATGAAGACGCAATAGGTCTCGTCCTTCACGAACTGGTGCTTGTTGCCAAGTTGCGATGTAGGCCATTGCAATTCCAAAGACGCCATCTAATCTGCGCATTACTTCTATTGAGATTGCTGGGAATGAATCTGCCTGCTCGGTTGAGAGAGCGGCTAAATCAGGAACGGGCGAGAGGGGAGCAACGTGAATTTCAAATGGGTAGCGTGCAGCATATGGAACGAATGCAACCCAATGTTGGTTGCGAGCAATGATGCGTTCTTCATCCTGCAGTTCACGCGCGAGAACATCATCAAAGAGAACTCGACTCGTCGCATCAAAATGCGCTTGTGCAACATCTAACATCTTTATCACTCGAGGCGGAAGGTATGAATACGCATAAATTTGGCCATGTGGGTGAAACAAAGTAACGCCCACTTCTTCGCCACGATTTTCAAATGGTGCGATATGGCGGATGTAACTATGAGTCGAAAGTTCTCTCACACGATCTCGCCATGCCTCCATCAGTGTGCGCACCTGACGTTCTGACAGTTCACCAAATGAGCCACCATGATTATCGGTAAAGCAGACAACCTCGCACTTACCTGCAGCTGTGCCAGGATCAGTATCGGTTCCAACTAAGTCAGGGAGCGCCCAATCACCTTCTGGTGCACGCAAAGAAGGGGAGCGATTATCAAAAACTACAACTTCATAATCTTTATCTGGAATCTCACTCAAGAGATCAGATCGTGTTGGGCAGAGCGGACACAATTCCTTTGGGGGCAAGAACACGCGTCCTTGACGATGGGCGGCCATGACAACCCACTCATTAAGAAGCGGATCTAGACGAAGCTCTCCAATTCCAGGTTGTTCTTCTGCTGGTCGCAAATCCTTTGCCTCGCGCAGACGATCTGTACTGTCGTAGTAGCGAATGAGGCGACCATCTGACATCACAAGATCGCTACGCACTACACCCGCATCGAGACTTTTGGGTTGGCTCATAATGACTCTACTGTACCCGTCCTTGACTCTCTCATCCTTTAATTCTTGATCTGTTTAGCACAACCATCTGTTGCAGGCTTTGGGGTTGCTGGCTTTTTTGTTGGAGTCGGGGTTGGCGAAGGCGTAGGACCTTGAGTAATCACAAATTCAAGTGGAGTGCGAACTTTTGCGTGAGTGCCAGTTGCATCAACGAAGCCGATCTCACCAGGCCATGTACCGGCTGGCAGTCCCTGGATGGTGAGAGTCCATGCACCACTTGTTGAACGGACTACGGTCTGCACTAGCAAATTTTCTGGACGGTTCTTTGGATCAGGATAGAAACGAACTGTGCCTGTAACAACAGGTAGTCCTGTTGGCCTGAATACTTCGACCTTTATTACCGCCTTCTTATCTGTTGAAGTTGCATTGACTGACTTAATTGTCACCGTTGTTGATTCATTCTTCGGCATGAAATCACTCTCAGAGGGTTTCCATGTTCCATTTGCTAGTGAAAGGAATTCCTCTTGCGTGCCTCGGAAAACATTCAAATCCAAACGATTTCCCGGGACTCCGTACTTTGGCGCAATTCCACATGATGAGTACTGCCAAATTATCCACTGCGATGAACAGTTTGCCGATGTCCACGAGTGCACGTAACACCCACCTGGCTTTAGTCCAGGTTGGCCGAGTGGATCAGCTGGATCAATTCCGTATTGAGCAAGCCACAACGGGTAACGTGCAATCTCATCATCTCGCACCATGGCGTTCTCCAGAAAAGCTGGAGAAGAATAGAGAATCGGAGTTCGGCCTGTCTTCTCTTTAACAATTCTCAAGAAAGTCTTTGCCCATAGAGTTACAGACTGCTTGCTGGCATATTTCGAACAACCAGCGTTCTCATACTGAACACAATTATTCTCTAGATCAAGTGCATACGGCAGATCCATCTCGTTATATCCACCAAGCGCGGCCAACCTCCACAGAACCTTCTGAGCCTGAGCTGTCGCATCCTGTTGAATTACGGCAGAATCTTTTGAATCCGGCAAGGTGGCGTAGTGATAAAAGCCAGTGTAAATCCCTGCAGCCTGTGCAGCACTTCTATCCATAATCACATACTTAAGTGCCAGAGCATCGGACTCATCACGTGAGTCAGAGGCCTTGATCATCACAAATCGCAATCCAGCTTTGTACTTCTTTACGAAATCAATGGTTGCATCATTGGGATGCTGCCATCTACTTACATCGGATCCATGTATTCGCCCGCCTGGTCCGAGTGGATCAACGACGAGTGAAGCCCCATCTGCCATTTCTGGAATTGGTTTTATCACAATCTCTCTTGTAGGAGAGTAAATAACTTTGCCTGCCAAATTAGCTTTTGCTCGATATTTCATCTTTGCATTGAGAGCGGTAGCAACTGCAACTACGCGCCATGTTCCAACTTTGGCTGTCTTGCTCATAAATCGAGTGTCTTGCCACTTACCCTTGAGATAAATCTGAATCGTGATGGGAACGGACTTTTTTGCAGGCTTAAGCTGGCCAAAAAGTGTCACCACGGGTTCTGCTCGCCCCGGAGTTTGATTGAGCGACATAGTTAAGTTGCTACCAGCAGCATATGCCGGTGTCGCATAAAGCAGACCTGCAACAAGAGTGAGAGAGAGTGCGATGAGACTCTTCTTCATGGACTCTGCTCAACTTCGATTTCAACGCCACAAACTTCCTTGACTGCAGCCTTCAGTAGATTGAGTTGTCGTAGGCGAGTCTCGGGAAACTGGTGCGAACCTCCGAACTTACCGCTATCTGAGTAATCGAGTGTGAGCACCTTGCCATCGAAGGATGCTAGCCGGGCGTCAAAGAATGCCATCCATGTGATGCGATCTTGCCTCTCAACAGAATCAAGAACTTCATTCCATTGCTGGCGAAGTTCCTCCAAAGTGAGCGGGATATCCATAGCCGAACTCTAGCAAGAGCGATCTCGCTAAATGTGTCGAGGAGCACCGATCCATTTGAAATACTCACCTGTAATCACAACTCGCAAATTTTTAGACCGTTCAGGACTCACCTTTAAATGCTGAGCTATACGAGCCACAATCTGTTCTACCGACTTTTCGCTGACAAATCTAACCTTAGCAATTTCAGAATTGCTTAGACCCTGTGCAACTAGGCGCAAGGTAGCTACCTGAATGTCGGTGAATTCACTCAAAATAGTAAGAAAGGCATTTTCATGCAAAGACGCGTGCGTTGTTACCCACTGAGCATTTGCGCCCTTAGAAGAAGATTCTAGAGATTGTGAGATTGCAAAACTCAAGACGGATAAATCGGCGACAGATCTTTTTAAGACGATCTGGACTCCCTTTGGGAGGTTCTTTTCAGAGACCCCTAGTAAGCGAAGATCTGGGCATGCAGTCATAAGAACTATGCCAAGGTCCGGATTAGTTTTTCTCAACCCGGTGATAATTCCAACAGCATCTGCATTCGCAAACATCAAATCAATGATGAGAACTTCTGGCTGTAATGATCGAAATGTGTTCTCCGCTATTATTTTGTTACTTGCTTCGCCGATGATATTAATTCCATGAAGTCGAAGTGCTGCACTCATCGTGGTTAATTCGAAAGCGTCATCGCTTGCAATCATTACTCGTGCTAGCGTGGCGGGACTCATGATTTAAGGTATCGCGCTTCAACCGTTGATGGGTCTTTTATTTTGAGTTTAAAGAATTTTTCTCACCACTAATTGGGGCATCCCTAGATACGATTTATCTAATTCATCTAACTTTCTCTTTAATGGAGCGTTAAATCTGCATCTCCATGAGTCCAGCCTATGAAAGTGACTTCGAGCGATCTGCTGACAGGGCTTGCACAATGAGGGCCAGCACTCCAGGCAAGAGAGCCGTCAATGGGTGCAAGACGGATGAGTTGATCCTCATCTTCGCATCGTGCACGAATAGTGAGTGCATCATCCGTTCGACTGGCACGCACGGTTACTTCTTTTCCAAACCAATCTGCAACTGGCGCTAAAGACCAATCAGAATTAATCGATGTAACCACTGCACCAACTTGTGGCAAACCATCGGCGCTCTCTACGCCTGCTTTGATCCAATGTTGACTATCGCTATAAACAATAATTCCAGCTTGATCAAATTGCCCTGAATAATCAAGTACAAAGGTAACTTCCATGGAGGAGTTGACGGGAAAATCACTTAAGAGCGCGTGACCCGAATCATGAACAAAGCCATAGGAAGTATTTCTCCAAAAATCACTTTCGTGGATTGTCGTAACTTTAAGGTGAGAGTTTTCATGAGCTGTTGTTGCTGGCGGATTGAGCCATTTGCCTTGTTCCCAGAGGATCTCTTTCATTGTTAGATCTTACCGATGAGAACTTTTCATGGCACTATTGGGCTATGCGTATCGCCGTCTTCTGTTCAGCCTCAACGAAAATCGATGACAAATATGTTGATTTTGCATTTGAGGTCGGCAAAGTGATCGCCGAACAAGGGTGGGATGTTGCATGGGGTGGGGGAACGCTCTCCATGATGGGATCGGTTTCGCGAGGCGCTCGTAGCGTTGGTGGAAAGACATTCGGAGTGATTCCTCAAAAACTCATCGGAAAAGAATTCGCCGACGAAGAAGCTACCGAACTCTTTATCACCGAATCAATGAGATCACGCAAGGCGATGCTCGAAGATCTCTCTAATGGTTTTCTTATTCTGCCCGGTGGTTTAGGAACCATGGAAGAGTTCATGGAGATCTGGGTAGCTCGACATCTTGGCTATCATCAGAAACCGATCGTCGTCTGTGATCCTTTCGGCTTCTACAAAGATCTTCATACCTTCTTGCATTCACTCAAGAGTGAAGAGTTTATTAACGATGCCCATGACGAGTTGGTTACCTGGGTCAGTGATATTCCAGCAGCGATGAAGGCTTTCAAGCTTTCAATTAAGCCACCAAACCTTATTTAAGAAGTTGCGATTAAGTGGGGCGGGTCGGGCTCGAACCGACGACGACGGAATTATGAGTTCCGGGCTCTAACCAACTGAGCTACCGCCCCCAGAGGTTCTGGAAGTAGGGGGAGTTTATTGCACTTGTCGTAACGAAGTGAAATCTCGCAGCACTCTTAGCCTTCACTTGTTGTTTTTGGCACTGCGCTGAGCAGGTGCCCATCGGCAGAGGAAGATGGAATCGCTATTCCAGCAAGGATTTCGCTCTCATCGTAATCTCTGGTTTCGCCGGTGAATTCATCAGTGACTCTTACTGCACCTTTATAAACGGGATGCCAACGAATTTCATCTCCACCCAATTGCTCAGTCACTACACAAGCCATGAGTTCTTTGCCGGATTCATGAACGAAGGAAATCGCCAGAACTTCTTGATCTGCTCTCCACCTGGCATCGGCACGCCAACCTGTGAGTTCGGCCCAGCGAACCGAACCTGATGGAAAGATCGATCTCCAAGCCCGATAAACCTCTATGACTCTCTTCGCCAGCTTCAACTTTTCAGCAGACCAGTTCGGAATGTCGCCCATCAGAATCCAGGGTCCACCAACTGCATATATTGCAAGTTGCGATCTCAAAGACAGCGAGTTTTGGTCTGACATGTAACTTGAGCACCAGTGCGCCGGAAGGTATTGACCAAGACCAACTTTCGCAACCGCATTATGACGAACGTCGCAAAAGTCATCTCCAATTGTTGTGTCGTGATGGGCAATCATCTGAAGATCGAGAGGCCTTCCTCCATTCCAGCAGTTTTCAATCCACACATCTGAAAACTGCGCGCGAAACTCAGACAGTAGGCGGTACCAGCCCCGCACCGCCCAGTCTTCGCCGAGCCCCTGCGGATGATCGTGCAGCGCGCTGTCACAACGACTTATAGTTTCAAAATCATGTAGCAACCAGGTGAGGCCGTTGTTCGCAAGATTTGCAAGCTGTGCGGCTAAATATTCAATTACTGGGCCGTGGCCCATGCAAAGTGAACTAGTTCTGTGCGAGACAACTTGAACCTTTCCACGCCATGTTGCTATCCAATCTGGGTGCTCGATTGCAAGTTGTGACAATGGATCAGCGTTTCCGAGCGAAGCCCACAGCCCCAATCTGGTGCCGCTTCGAGATGTGATTTCTGAGAGACCCAGCATGCCATCGCGAAAATGAGGACCGGGTTGCCATTCGCCGACAATCTTTTCCCATCCTTTATCAATGGTTAGGACTTCAAGTTCGAGTTCTTTAGCAGTATCAGCCACCTTCGAGACCAGATCCTGATTTACATTTGTTCCGAAGCCCCACGTATCAACAATTAGCGGTGCTGAATAATCTCTGGCCCGAAGTGGAATTGCTTGAAGTATCATTTCCCGAAGTTTGAGATGTGCGAACTCAATATTTCCAATTCCGCACGCTATCTGCATTTGTGGGAAATCAATCATTTCACTGCACGCCGAGATCGGATAAATCTGTTTCGGCAAAATTAGTGAAATACTCAGGCTTCCATTTTCAAGACACATATGCACAAGTTGTGTGTTGCTTTTCTCTAAAGCCAATGCAACAAATCTCTCTTTGCCGTCTTGACCTATACCTGCCAACACAATCCAGCCTGCAGCATCTTGATAGCGATCTTTCGCTGTAGCTGGTTCACCATGAACGAGATAGAGAACCCCGTCGTAATCTTCTCTCTCAGGAAAGCCCACATCCATCTCTGAATTCTGATTCCAGGCGGCGGCATCTGCAGTTGCGTATGGGCCACATACGGCAATCAAAGGAGACCCGTGAGTGAGTTCTATATCTAGAACTTCAAATGCTCGCTCTTTGGCGTCCCAACTAAAACTTCTGAGCAGCCTTGCTGTGCAGCTAGCCCAACCCACATCGCTAAATGATTGGGCGATGACGCCCAACTCTGCACCTTCAACGTGTGCCACTTGAAACTGCCCGAACTGCACTCTTTGCATCGCCATCGACCCCAATGCTTTCATTAGTAATACCTTATGAAGTATATTGAATCGAAAGATAGACACGGTGAGGCGGTAAGTGCTTGATTCCTAAGGCCGATCTACTTGCCGGTGACGAAATAATTTCGGCAACAGAGATTTTGAAGTTGGATGACCGTATTTTCGACCCCAACGTGCGGCCAAACATTGAGACCGCGCTGGCTCTCTCAAGCGGCGAGGTAGGCGGCTGGGTGGTTCCTTTCGCGGCAGGTACTTTCGAGCACCACGAGAATGTTGCAGAGCAAGGGCTGTTTCGGTGCCTCTTCGGCCGCGATTCGCTCATCATTTCTTCACTCTTGAAGCAACAAAACCCAGCGCTTCAGATCAATACCATTTGCGCCCTTGCAGCATTTCAGGGCAGAGAATTTGCTTGGAAAAGTGAAGAGGAGCCTGGTCGCATTCCCCACGAGGTGAGAGATAGCGGTGACCCTCAGGGCGCAAGAATTGCAGCAGAGAGCGCATGGCACTTTCCGTACTACGGCTCTATCGATGCAACACTGCTCTGGATCAAGGCACTTGATGAAGTTGCACATAACGATCCTTCAATTCTCGATCGTCAAATCAACGGGCAATCTCTTGCTCAACGCGCAGAGCTGGCGGCTTCCTGGATTTTGAACAGGTTGGACTCTGGTTCTGGTTACATTCGAAGTAATCGCGCAAACCCGCAAGGAATTTTAAATCAGGTATGGAAAGATTCTGGCGATTCATATCTCACGATTAGCGGCAAGGTTGCAACTGGTTCAGCAACGGTTTCGGTAGAGACAATTAGCCAGACCTTTGACGCGCTTATTGCAGCATCTAGATTGGCAAAGCTCTCAACTTATCACTGGCAATTCACACCCACCGAGTTAGTTTTTGCGGCAGAGACACTCAAGCAAAGACTTCTAAATTCCTGGTGGCTCGGAGATAGATTCGCGATGGGTCTTGCTGTGATCGAAGAAAAAGAGGTGATGCTGGACGCTATTGCCAGCAACCAGTGGCGTTTGCTCGATTCTGAGATCCTCGCTGATTTCGAGAGTTCAAATCTTGTGAAAGAGCTTGTCGACTCTGTCACGGATACAGAAATTCTTGGTCCGAATGGCATCAGAACACTCGGCAAATCAAATCCGAGATATCGCCCCGGGGGATATCACACCGGAAGTAGTTGGCCCATGGATGCAGCATTGATTGTCAGGGGTCTTCTCAGGCGCGGCGCTCGTGCCGAAGCGAATGCCGTAGCAACCAAGACAATTCGAGCGATTGAGAAGGTAGGTGCTTACCCCGAATTCTTTCGCTCAGACGAAAGCGAAAAACTTGGGATTAGCCGTTTTGTTATTGATGTGCGGGATGCACAGTTAACAACTTCAAATCGAATCTGCCAGCCACCGCAAATGCTTCAGGGGTGGACGATTGCTGCATTTAGCTGGTTCAAGCAAGAGAAAATCCAATGACAGGAAATTCTCGGTGGATTCTGCAACTAGTGAAGAGTGGCGATGGTAATCGAACTAGTGTTGTTGATCTTTGCATACTCTTCATCTAGGCATGCGCTGCTAAACGCGATCGTTGAATTCTCCGAGCGCACTGCGCAATCAAAAATTCCTTTTGGCCCACCCGGGTAGTTCACTTCAGGATCTAACTTATAAAGCAATTGCGAATCTCCCGAAAGACTAAACTGTTCAATCTGACCCTTAAAGGCCATCGCGACGTAGAGCCTTCCCTGTGCATCAAAAGATAAGCCGTCGGGGCCAGAGCCGGAGGAGCATTCAAAAGTTTTCACAACTTGATTCTCATCATTAATAAAACTGATTCGGTCTGAAAATGTTTCTGCAATTGCGATTGAATCTCCATACTTCTCGCAGCCGTTCGGAAATACAAATTGTGCAGATGAAGAACTTATGTTGCCAGTTGGCGAAATTTGATAAATGGCTGATGCAACTGCGGCCTGTGTTTCGGGATCAAAACCGTATCCTCCGACCCATGCAGTTCCATCGGCATCAACATGCATATCGTTGAGCGGGTAATCGGTGAGAGTTGAAAGATCTGCATAGGTAGAGAGCTTTCCTCTCCGATCAAGTTTGAGCACCAATCTTTTTAAACAATCAACAAGCAGCAAATCACCATCTGGCATCCAGCCCAAGCCTCCTGGCATCTCTGGCCCACCATCAGATTGAGAAAGTTTCACAGTCGAAGACGCATCAGGATTCCAAGCAATTACAAGGCCTCTGAACATGTCGCTGAACCAAAGTTCATTTCCGCGCCATCGAAGAGACTCAGCAAATCCCAACCCATCGAGTCTATGAAGAGTGTGGAGGTTAGACATAGTTAAAAAGTTGCCGTAAGGCCACCGTCAATGGTGATGGTCTGACCCGTGATGTAGGTGTTCGAGCGACCGCTGAGAAATGAAACAACTTCGGCAATCTCTTCCGGCTGTGATGCTCTTCTCAGTGGAAGCCTTCCTGATTCGATGTACTGCAGACGAAACTCCTCGGTGTCAGTCTCATCGATTCCACTTTCGTTGATACTCATCTGGGTTCGAACAAAACCTGGTGCAACAGAATTAGCTAGAATTCCAAACTCAGCACCGGCAAGAGCGAAAGATCTCGTCGCAGCCTCAAGCCCGGCTTTGCCGACATCGTAGGCAAGGGCATCTTGGCGCGATAACTTAGCGTGAACGCTGGTGATGTTAACAACTCGCCCGAAATTCTGAGCTCTCATCGAGCTAAAGGCCTGTGACATCAGGTCAATGGGGGCTTCTAGATTCACATCCCACACCGACTGCCAATCTTTGAGAGTTGATTCGCCGAAGGGTGTTGGTCGGTAGATGCCCGCTACATTAACCAGCACGTCGATAGCGCCGAGCTCTTCGAGGGCCGTTTGCATAACTCTTTCGCGTTCAGCGGCCATGGATAAGTCTGCCTTGAGCCATCCATCGCCACTCTGATAATCCACTCCAAAAACTATGTCGCCACGATCGCGCAGCGAGCTAGCAACGCTTCGCCCAATGCCGCTAGCAACACCGGTGACAAGAGTTCTAAGCTCTTTCTTCAAGAGAATCATCCACCTTTCTAAAAAACTGTAATGAAGTCTTCCACGTAATTGTTTGGCCTGGAGATAAAAAAGGACCATCGACATCATTAGCGCCGAGCCCGTGCGCAACGTTGGTTGGCTCAATACCAAGGGCGAAGACCTGGTTATTCCAGGGTGATTCTGCGGATGTTCCAAACTCTTGCCAAATAAGTGCGTGGTCTAGACCCTCCCACTCGACCCTAGCGACCCACTCTCCAACTTCAATCGAAATTGTTTTTTTCTGTGGATGCGCCAGTGCAAAAACCTTGGCGGGTTGTCGCACTGAAAGTCGAGTGAAATCGGCGGTTGATGCTGATCGCTTGGCTCCCACTTCTAGTGGTGCGCCAGAGATGTCGAGTTCGATGATTGTCGCACTCGAGCAAAAGTTTAAGCTCACAACCGATCCATGCTTCACCGGTTGCAGAAAGTCTGAACCCAAAATCAAATGCTCTGCAAGACCCAAGACTTTTTGATCACCTGAGTGGTTTGTTGCAGAGGTTGTTGTGCTGACTACGCCGGTTTCTCCAATATTCCATCGCCGTGCTAACTCAATTTCACCGTGGTCATCCATCCAGCTCAGGCTGACACTGTCGTTAGTTACCCCTGAAACTATCCAGTTTGCTTGTGAGGCAGCGCCGTGAAATGCAGAATCTTCATCTCTCTCACCGGGCGAACCCGTATTTGGAGCACACAGCTGCCAGCCGCCGCGCCAATTCTTTACCCAACTTGGCTCATCGGGAGCAGGTGTTGCTGAAGTCACGACAGCCGCCGCCCAGGGCGTTTCTGCTAAAAATTGCTCACCGTGATTTTGAAATTTTGCAAGCACGGCACCCTCTTGCGGAATTATCTCTAACTGTGAATCGCCAACAAGAAGAGTCACTGAAGTTGCCATCACTCACCTCGACGGCCGGGGTACTTTGAATTCACATCAAATTTTAGGGCTTCAATCAACGAATTCTTTCCCTCTAAAACAACTGTCAACATTTTGTCAGCCGCCAAGTCACCGTCTCCTCGATTAATTGCTTCATACACCTCGTTATGTAATTGCACATCTATCTCTAGAGATTCTCGGTCACGAACGACTTCCTGCTGAATGAGAAATACTCGTTGAAGAAAATCAGCAACTACAGTGCCAAACTGGTGCAAGAAAGAGTTTTGGCTTGCTTCGTAAACAGCTATGTGAAAGTCAACATCTGCCCTGGCAAATCCTTCATGGTTATCGAGCTGGTTCTGCATTGCTTGAATCGCAGAATTCAAACTCCGGTGCTGATTCATATTTGCTCTACTTGCGGCAAGTTTGGCTGCTGCTGGTTCGAGAATTTGTCGAAGTTCGATCAGATCGAGCATGACCGCATCTCCACGGCCCTCCTCGTGATGCCACCTGAGGATATCTGAATCGAAAATATTCCAGTGTTCAACGCTCTGAACTCTAGTTCCTACTTTCTGTCGAATTTCAACTAAACCTTTGGCCGCAAGCACTCGCATAGCTTCTCGTACAGAGGTACGGCTGACATTGTAGGTTGAACCAAGCTCGGGTTCGGTTGGCAAAAATTCGCCCGGCAAAACTCCGCCTCCGACAATTGTCTTTCCAATACCTTCAATAACTATTTTTTGAAGGCCGCTTATGGAAGACCGAGAACCACTTATTGAATTAAAGGTACTTTCCATCTCCACCTCAGACTTTTGAATGCTCGACCCTTATCTTAGTCGGTGCATCAAGAGCTCTGCTTTCATAGGAAAGTTGCCCATCGATTTTAATTTCAACGTGCCTCAAATAAGGGCGAAGTGCTTCCTCGTCCACCTGTATTCCCAATCCCGGTGAGTCAGGGGCAAAGATTTCTCCATCGGCGTTGATGGCGATGTGCTCAACCGATAGATCCCATGCGACGGATTTTGGTTCAACTGGATACTCGCAAATTTTGTGATTTTCAAGACCTACGTAGGCTTGCATCGATGCAGAGAGGGCTAGATGAGATGTAAATGTGTGATTAACAAAAGTTACGTTATTTCGCACCGCATGTTCAGCCACCACTTGTGAAGGTCCAATGCCTCCGATTCGTGCGGCGTCAACTTGAATGAACTTAACCGAACCAAAGTCGATGAGGTTCATCGCCATGTGTTCGGTGTGCGCTCCTTCGCCACCAGCGAGCCCAACATCACCTGAAACTTTAGCCAACTCTGAATATGCTCTGAAGGCATGTGCAAAGAACGGCTCTTCGAGCCACGTTGCACCTGCTCTCTGAAGAGCCGGAATTCTCTCAATTGCAAGAGCTACGTTGTCTCCCCATATTTGCCCTGCGTCAATCAGTAACTCAGCATCTCGTCCAAGCCCCTCTCGAGCTGCAGCAACGTGGTCAGCGTCGTCTTTTACATCGGCAGTGCCATAATTCCCCCAGCCAAACTTGACCGCCCTAAAACCTTTCGCTCTCGCATCGCGAGCACGCTCGAAGGTAGATTGCGGTGTATCTCCCATCAACATCGATGCGTAGGGCACTTTTGCAAAGCTCTTCTTGTAGCCGAGAAGTTTCCAGATCGGCTCTTCCAGCCTTCTTCCAAGCAAATCCCAGAGCGCTATCTCTACCCCCGACCAGGTGTGAGCTGCTTGAAGAAGATCCATACTATTTCTGCCCACGAGTCGACTGAGAGCCGCGATATCTGCCGGCTCATTCACCTGCTGGCCAATGACACTTGCAGAAATTGGCTGGCAAACCCCGTGTGATCGCGGTGTCACGAAAGCTGCGATGGAGGTGAGCGGGGAAGCCTCGCACTCGCCCCAGCCAATACTGCCGTCGTCACCGGTCATCCTTACCAGAAGGGCGTCTTGGCTTCCATCTGCCTCGAGAGTGACCTCAGGCATGGATGCATAGAAAAAATCTACAGAATCAACTCTCACTCAAAGCCTCCTTTCGCAAGAATTGGAGAATACACCATTTCGTCATACCTTCGATTCAAATCGTTGCACCCAAATGATTTTTGTAGTTTTTTGGGGGAGGAATCTAGGCTTTTCATAGTATGTAATGTATTGTAACGAAGGCAGCGAAAAGTGCGGTGGGCATTTTTGTGATTGATTGCCTTCCTCACGTGAGCACGGGGGGGTGCATGAATGAAAGCTCTATCGAAGTTCTCATCCTTTTATTTTGGTATGCGATGTAGAGAATCCGAGCGCATACCTCTACCACTTACTCGAAAGGAAGTTAAATGAAAGCTAAAAAATGGACTGGGATTGTGGCAGCACTTGCGCTGACCACGAGCCTGGTCGGATGTTCCTCATCAGACGAGGCCCTTTCGGGCGAGTTGCTAATTTGGGACACTGGAATTTTAGGAAAAGACGCATCAGATGATCCATATGCAGACAAAGCATTCCTCAACCAAATGGGTGTGGAATTCGAGGAAGCAAATCCTGGTGTTAAGGTAACAATTATTCAGCAAGGTGGCGATATCTCCACTAACGCTGCCCAATTCCAGGCAGCTGCAATTGCAGGAACTGGTCCTGATATCCGCGTTCAATATGCAGGCGGTCCAACCACTTCATTTGCAGATTTCTTCGAAGATTTGGGACCTCTAATTCCTGCTGAAACTCTTGATGCGATGGCTGGACAGTATGTCAACCGCGAGGGATTTAGCTCAACCGGCAGACTTCTCGGTATGACTTATGGCGCTGGAAACCTTTTTGTGGTTTTCCAGAATGCAGATGTTCTCAAGGAAGCAGGCATTGACCCTTCTGTTAAGCCTGCCACCTGGGAAGCGCTGATGGCTAACGCAAAGCAGATTACGGATAAGACCGATAAGAATGGTTTCTATACCGGAAACTTGGAAGGCTACCCTGGCGCATGGTTTATCTCTAACATGGTTGGTGGCGAGCTTGGTCAGACAGCATTCACCGACATGTACAGTGGAAAAATTCCTGTAGACGATCCAGCGATGCTCAAGGCTTATCAAGCTTATGCCGATTGGGGTGCAAGCACTGTAAACAACCCTGATGCTGCACAAGTGACCGCCGGTGGTCAAGGTTTCGTTGCCGGTAAAGCCGGTTACTACCTTGTCGGAAGTTGGGAAAATAATGGAATGACCGAGGCGTTCGGTGAGACTGGGCCAGTAACGTCATTCTTCATCCCAACCCTTACAGGAGCTAAGTACACAAAGATTGGCTCTGGTGGTCCTGAAATTGCACTATCGATCACAAAGGCAAGCAAGAACAAAGCGCTCGCTGCTGAGTTCTTGAAGTTCATCGCTCGACCTGAGCACCAGGATCGTTTCGTTGAGATCTACCAAACTCAGGGTTCAAACCACAAAGACGGAGACTCGTCGATGATCAAGAACCCTCGACTCAAGGAGCAATTCGAGCAGTTAGCACAATCAACCGATGGCATAACTTTCGCTTTTGACAGCGTTATGCCTCAGGCGACAATTGACTTGTTCTACAGAGTCAATGCCGGAGTATTTAGCGGCGCGATAAAACCCGCAGATGCGGTCGCGCAGTTGAAAGCCTCCTACGAGCAAGAAATGGCTAAAAAGTAAGTTAGTGATCACAATCTGAAGGCTGGGAGAGAATATTCTCCCAGCCTTCAGATTCATTATTTATAAGAAAGTGGATGATGCGCCAGTCAAAGTTGATCGGTACGTTGGCAGTTCTGCCAAGCTTCATCATTGTTGCAGGTTTTATGGCTTTTCCGATTCTCTTTGCCGTATACATCTCATTCACAAAGACCAACGGGCTCACTTTTGACTGGATCTGGTTCGAAAACTACAAATCGTTATTTACCGATCCGGTCGTTCATGAAGTTTTCTTAAACAATTTTAAGTTTCTAATTTCAGTACCTCTGGTGATTTTTGTCGCATTAGTCTCGGCAATTCTATTATTTGAACAGTTCAAGGGTTGGAAGTTCTTTCGAGTAATTTTCTTTCTCCCAAGTGTTTTGTCAGTGGTCGTCATTGGTTTGATTTTTAGAAATGCTTTTGGTTACTACGGTTCTGTCAATCAGTTTCTAGGGCTCTTTGGCATGGAACCCAAGCAGTTTTTCATTACCTCGAACTACAGTATTTTTATTATAATCCTTGCCCTAGTCTGGTCTGGCTTTGGATATCAGTCGCTGTTACTTCTTGCCGGGCTTACTTCAATAAATCCTGCAGTTTTCGAAGCGGCCGCAATTGACGGAGCCGGCTGGTGGCGCCGGCTTTGGTCTATCACTCTGCCAAACATTAGAAGAGTTCTAGGCTTTGTCTTCATTATTAATTTTATCTATACCTTCTCTTCTCTCTTCGGTTTTATTTTTGTAATCACTGCTGGCGGCCCTTTGTATGAGACAACAACTATTGATTACCTTGTTTATTTGCGAGCTTTTTCCAGCAGCAACCTTGGCTCTGGCGCTGCACTCGCTGTGGTTCTCTTCCTCTTCATCGGGCTATTGACCATGGTGCAAGGCCGGGTTTTCAAGCTACAGAGGGAGGACTAACGTGTCAGATTCAGCAATTAGTTCTCGGCTTTCACCCCGGGCCAGGTGGCCAATATTCATTGGAATGTGCGTGGTCGCTGCCACCATCATCTACCCACTTTTCTTTGTGGTGGCCACATCTCTTCGAAGCAATGTTGATTACAAGAGAGACCCCTTCGGTATTCCAACCGAGTGGACAATTGATAACTACCTGAAACTCTGGAACGAATACGGCGTTGGAAGAGCTTTCATGAATAGCCTCTTTGTCTCCACCATTTCAATTACCTTGATTTTGTTCTTTGCCACACTAGCCGGTTATGCGTTAGCAAAACTTCCAGTTTTCGGAGCTAAATTCTTCACATCAACTTTTGTATCCGTAATGCTGATACCGGGGCCTGTATTGATTATTCCCATCTACCTGGTGTTGGCTCGCTTAGGAATAGTAGGTGATTATTCGGGGTTGATACTGGTTTACCTTGCAACGGGTCTACCGTTTGCGATTTTCTTTAGCACGCTGTCGTTTCGTGCGATCCCCGATGAACTTCTTGAGGCGGCAAGGGTTGACGGGGCAGGCTTCTTTAGAACTTATTGGTCGGTAGTGCGCCCACTAGGGTCATCGGCAATCGCAACCTTGGCGGTGTTGCAGTTTCTTGGCACGTGGAATGAATTGATCTATTCACTCATCCTAATTCCGGATGCAAAAATGAAGTTGTTGACGCCGACCCTGGCTTCTATCGGTAAGCGATTCCTCACCGATCAGCCGCTCACTTCAGCCGGACTTTTCATTACGGCGATGGTGCCGCTGCTGATGCTTACTTTTGCCTCGAAGTACATCATGCGCGGATTACAGGTCGGGCTGGGCCGTTAGTTTTCTAAAAACCATCCATCGGGGTGAAAAGTTGCGTCGATAGGTTCTGTGCGAACCGTTGGCTTTGCCCACAGAGCCGCATTTGCTAAGACTCTTCCGATTTCTTTCTGGTGGTAAACCGGAAAGTCCTGATCACCTGGGGAGAAATAGAAGACTTTGCCGAGACCGCGTCTCCATGTGGCACCCGATCTAAAGACTTCGCCGCCTGTAAAACTTGAAATGAAAATCAATTCATCCGGAGTCGGTATGTCGAAGAACTCCCCATACATTTCTTGCAGCGGAATGACTATCGGGTCAGCAACACCTTTTGTTATGGGGTGAGTTGGATTGACACTCCACACACACTCTCTATCTTTTGAACTACGCCACTTGAGAGAACAGCTTGTGCCCATGAGTTTCTTGAAGATTTTCGAATAATGTGCAGAATGTAAAACGATAAGCCCCATGCCACCCAGAACAGCATCGTAGACTCGCTGCACTATCTCATCGCTCACTTGCGGATGAGCTTCGTGACCCCACCACATCAGTACGTCAGTGTTTTTGAGTACTTCTTTGGTGAGCCCGTGTTCGTTTTGTTCGAGAGTGGCGGTTGAAACTTCGACACTACTACCTAATTCGTTCTGCAGAAGTTCTCGAATTGCGCCATGCATTCCGTTCGGATAAATAGTGGCGGCGACGGAACCTTTTTGTTGTTCGTGAATGTTTTCGTTCCAAATTGTTACTCGTAAAGACATTAGAGAGTTACCTCTCTTCCGGCCTTGGCGGAGCTATATAGAGCATCCATGATCTTCGATCTGTGGAGTGCGTAGTCGCCAGACAAAGCATTTAACTCGCCTGAAACTGCGCGGTCGATGAACTCGTTAATAACGGCCAAGTGACCTTCCCCTGTCGATGTGACTTTTGGCCGACGAAGGTAATGTTCGCCGCCTTCATCTCCAAAGAGAGTGAGGGTATCTTCTGAGGCATACCTCGGAATGAAAATTCTTAGGCCTGAGTCGACTCCCAAAAGCTCAAAGGAAATGTCTTCGTCATCCACCGCGTGCGAAGCCCAGGTAATCTCTAGGGCAACTGATGAGCCATCGTCTAATCTCAATAGTGCGCTGCAAAGATCTTCTACTTCAAATAAGCCGCTTGTTCCCGCCATCTGCACCGTAGTATCCATTCCACCGTAGCCCGCTCTTCCGAGTTCGCCATGCATTACTGCACTTACCGCAACTACTTTTGGCTCGCCCAACATGTGCAAGAGAGAATCAAGGATGTGAGGGCCTAGATCGATAGCTGCACCGCCACCAGCTAAAGTTGCTGAGGTGAACCACGACTTCAATCCAGGGATACCAGCCCTTCTCTTCCAACTGACTCGCGAGTGATAGATGCGGCCTAGCTTTCCTGACGAAACTAATTCCCTAGCCATACCTATATCTTCTCTGCGGCGGTAATTGAACGCCACTTCGAGAATGCGATTATTGGCCTTTGCTGTCGACACCATTTCTTCGGCCTGATCGGCAGTAATCGAAAGTGGCTTCTCGCAGAAGACATGCTTACCGGCACTGAGCGCGGCAAGGGCGATGGGATGGTGAAGTGAGTTTGGAGTCGCGATGCTAATGATGTCGATTGTTGGGTCTTCCACCAAGGTTTGCCAATCACCTGCGGTTGTGGCGACGTCAAACTCTTGGGCAAGAATTGGTAATCGATCAATCTCTTTTCCGGCGATGGCGGCGAGAATTGTTTGCGGGTGCTTGGAGAAGGCTTTCATGTGGGTGTACCCAGCATTACCCAGACCGATCACCCCAACTCGAAACTTCGATGCATCTGGACGCAAAATTTGCACTGCAGAATCAGGCATTTTCAGAACCTCAATATCAGGGAGTAGATGGCTATGTTTCTCATCATACCATTAAGGTAAAGTTCGGGTGAGTAGCCATTAGTTTTCTCTGGTGAAATGACCTAATGTATGATGTTATGAATGAGGGGCAGTCTCCGCGATGACGTTTAGACTCCAAACATCTGCTGCGACATCGCCCTTGCTCGAGCTCCTTGTGGAGAGAGATCCGATCAGCTCCGCAATTCCGTTTGAGGTCTCAATTTCTGGCAAAGTCGTTGATGTGAAAAGTGCGTTGCGCCTTAGCTCCTCGCCAACTGAAGCGACTGCAACTGCAGAAACAGAAGGTGTGCAACTTGATTGGCGGGCAGATCAACTCTCAAGCTATCCGGTCTGGGAGTTTAGATTATCGGCCACCAACATCTCATCAGGCCAGATTTTGCTTTCAAGGCTCGATAGCGCCGCCCTCGGATTGCAAGGAGGAGTCTGGCGAGTTGAATCATTTGCCTCCGCATGGGGCGATGAGTTTCGGCCCAAAGCTGTGACCACTCAACATGACTCTTTCTTCGGGGTTCGATCCGGGAGGTCTTCCCATGGAGAGAGCCCGATCATTTATTTCATAAGAGAATCTGACGGTTACACAGTGATCGTCTCTCCCGCATGGAGTGGCAACTGGCATGTAGATGTGTTCTCCGGGGGAGCAGTGAAAGCAGGAATTTCTACCTGGAATTTGAATTTATCCTTAGAGCCAAACGAGACCGTACACGCTCCTAGTGTCATTGTTGCAGCTGCTGAGAGCAAAGAAGTTGCCCAAAGAAATCTTCAATCGGCAATTCGTGAAAATTGGTTACCAAGAACAAAGTCAACTGACTCGATACCGGTGGAATGGAACCATTGGTGGCCTTACGAAGATGTTGAAGTAAATGCAGATGTGATCATCGAGAATTCGCAGATTGCAAAGAACATGGCCATCGACGCGATTGTTGTTGATGCTGGCTGGTTTGGAGAATCTAAATTAGATACCCACTGGACTGATCTTCGCGGCGACTGGTCGAGTATCAATCTTGCGAGGTTTCCCGATGGTCTGGCAAAACTCGGAGAGTCCATCTTAGAGATGGGTATGTCGCCAGGAATCTGGATAGAGCTCGAAGCGGTAGGAGCGAAGTCAGAGTTGCGTCGAACAATGCCGGAGGCTATGGCTCGCGACGACAGCGGCTTGAGGCCAGACCCTTCGTATCGAGTTGGGACGGTTTCGCTTGACCCAACCGATCCTGGATTTCTTGGGTATGCGTGTTTGGGATCGCCTGCAGGGTGGATGCATTCCTACAATTCGGTAAAAGATGTGGTGTCGGAGATGAAGGCACGCTGGCTCAAGATGGACTTCAATATTGATCCCGGATTCGGTTGCACGCGCACAGATCATGGACACGGTGCTGGCGATGGCCTGCTTCGACACTACGAAGGTTTATATAAACTTCTAGATCAGATTCGTTTGGACTTTCCAGACCTATTAATTGAGGCTTGCTCATCTGGTGGTCTTCGAGTCGACCTAGGTTTGGCAAAACACGTGCACTGTTTCTTTATGAGCGATCCAGATTACACCGAACACCACCTGCAAGTTCTTTGGGGTGCGAGCCACATGCTGCCGCCACTTGCAATACTTCACTGGCCTTGGTCCTGGTGGAGAAATGACTACGGCCCTTCGCAATTGGACTGGATGAATGTAGATATTGAAACATTCGATCTGATGATGCGTGCTGCCATGTTTCACCGAATTGGCGTCAGTTATCCGCTGCCGAAGTTGCCCGCAAAACTTAGGGACAGATTGAGTTACCACCTTCAGATTTTCAAAGATCACATTGCTTCGGTTCTTCCCACTGCCAATTTAATTTCGCTTACAGATTCTCCTTTCCGCGGAAACCGTGGCGAAAGAAACTCCGCTTGGCAATTAAGTGCAAACCTCAACAGCGCCAATGAGGTTCATCTCGTAATGTCACTCAAGTTAGAAAACTCGGCTCATTCTGCAAAGTTTAGACCTACCCAACTGGATGACAATCAGCGCTATGTTGTCGTAGATCTTGAGACTCACAACTCATCGACGATGCTAGGCAAAGAGTTCACTGCAGAGTTGCTCGCGGAGATCGCTGGAAACAAGAATTCTTGGATTGTGGAAATTCGACCGGAGAAAGTGAGGCTCTGATGCACCAAGATACAAAATCTGTTGAAGAGAGACTTGACCGATTCGTCAGAGATAAGCTCGTGCCGGCAATTTACCGAGATCACATTCCGCTTTCAATCACAGCATGGCAAGCCCCGCGCGAACCAGTTGCTTTTGAGTTTGCCACCTCACAGCACTTTGAAAGTGTTGAACTAGGGTGGCAATTTGGCAGGGCGTGGTCGACCATTTGGCTCAAAGTCTGCGGAACAGTTCCAGAAAATTGGATGGCTGATCAAGAGCAATCATTGGCCGCCGAGATAGTTATCGATTTCGGTTACAACACCTCTCGTTCAGGATTTCAGGCAGAGGCACTTGCATACGACTTATCCGGTAGACCAATTAAGGCCATCGCACCAAAGAATTCTTGGCTACCGTGGCCATACGCAAAGCGAGAGATAGATTTCTACCTTGAAGTTGCGGCAAATCCCGACGTTGCTGGCGAGTACACATTTGAGCCGACACCTCTCGGAGATTGGGAGACCGCGCCGGAAAAAGCTCTCTATGAGTTAAAAAAATTGCACATCGCTCGACGAGACGTTCAAGTATGGGAACTTGCACAAGACATTTGGACGCTGCGGGGCTTGATGGTAAGTCTGCCCCAAGACAGCACTCGGCGGCATGTTATTGCGAGAGCAATTGAAGACATGCTCGATGGAGTTGAACCAAGCGATATTTCGGGATCGGCGGCGGCAGCTCGCGAGAAATTAGTTGGAGTTTTGAAGTCGCCTGCAAACTCTTCAAGCCATCGAATAATCGCAACTGGCCACGCCCATATCGATTCTGCCTGGTTGTGGCCAATTCGCGAGACGGTTCGCAAGTGTGCAAGAACCTTTAGCAATGTATTGAGTCTGATGGATGAGCACGAAGATTTTATTTTTTCTGCATCATCTGCCCAACACTACAAGTGGATCAAGGATAGCTATCCGAGTGTCTTTGCCGGCATCAAGCAGAGAGTTGTAACTGGGCAGTGGAAGCCGGTCGGCGGTATGTGGGTTGAATGTGACGGAAACATGCCAGGGTCTGAAGCTATGGTGAGACAATTCATCTACGGTCAAAAATTCTTTCGCGACAATTTTGGAATGCATGCTAACGAAGCTTGGCTTCCAGATTCTTTCGGCTACTCAGGTGCACTTCCTCAGATAGTCACGCAATCCGGAATCACATCATTTCTAAGCCAGAAAATGTCTTGGAATCAGGTGAATAGAATGCCGCACCACACCTTCTGGTGGGAGGGAATAGATGGCACGCGAGTTTTCACACATTTTCCATCCGCTGACACTTACATCTCTGAGCTCTCCGGTGAAGAACTAGCCCACGCAGAAAAAAACTTCTCTGAAAAGGGACGATCTACAATTTCACTTGTGCCTTTTGGTTGGGGTGACGGTGGTGGTGGGCCAACCCGCGAAATGATCGCCGCCGCTTATAGAACAAATAATCTTGAGGGTTCACCCAAAGTAAAAATGGGAACAGCTGATGAGTTCTTTGACCAAGCCCGCAGTGAGTACGAAAGCGCTCCTGTGTGGCGCGGAGAGATGTACCTTGAACTACATCGCGGAGTTCTGACATCACAACACAGAACAAAGCATGGCAATCGTCGCAACGAATCTCTTCTGAGAGAAGCAGAATTGTGGGCGAGCTATGCAACGTTAAAGACCGGTGCTAAATATCCGAGCAGCAAGTTGGAAGAAATTTGGGAAAGCCTGCTACTGATGCAATTTCACGACATCTTGCCAGGTACAGCCATCGCCTGGGTCTACAAAGAGGTTGAGAACCGGCATGCAGAGATAACTCAGGAGCTACTTGAAATTGTAAATTCATCCCTAGAAACGCTGGCAAATGATAAGGCAACTGGTGAACCGCTTCAAAGATTGACAGCAAACGCGATGCCAACTGACAGAGATAACGTTGATGCGCTAAGTATTGGCGTGGTTCGCAAATCTGCGAAACCTACTTCGATCAGTGATCAAGGCGAATATGTAGTGATCGAAAACGAAGAGTTGCGAGTCAGTGTTGACCAAGCTGGACGAATTTGCTCTTTGATTTCATTAGCAACAAATCGAGAAGCCATTGCTCCTGGCTTTCCCGCAAACGAGTTACATCTGCACAACGACAACCCTACTCGCTGGGATGCGTGGGATATTGATGAGCACTACCGCAACTCAAAACAAGTTTTGGAAGCCGTTGATGAGTTTGGCGTACGACTAGAAGTTGATGGCACAGCGCTGGTAGAGACTAAGCGCTACCTGCACTCCGCGTCAGGAAAAATCAGCACGATAGTTCAAACTTTACGCCTTCAGCCTGGTGCAAAAGCCCTAGACATTGCGCTAGAAATTGATTGGCACGAGTCTGAGAAACTTCTCAAGCTTGCTTTCCCAGTTGATATCCATGCGGAAGAAGTTGCGGCAGAGACACAATTTGGTTTCGTTAAACGACCTACTCACATCAACACCAGCTGGGACTTCGCAAGATTTGAGTCTTGCCAACATAAGTTTCTCTTCTTTGAAGAGAGGAACTGGGGAGTTGCTTTCGCAAATGACTCAACTTACGGTTTCGATGTTCAGCGAACAACTGAATCTAATGGTGCGACCGTTACAAACGTGAGGTTCTCGCTTCTGCGCTCAACAAAGTTTCCCGATCCCGAAGCAGACCAAGGCGCCCACACAATCAAGTTTAAGGTTTGCCCGGCTGCAACGATTGAAGATGCAGTAAATTTAGGGTACGAACTTAACTTCCCTGCTCGAGAGATAATGGGAAATAGGTCGATAGGACCTCTCGTGCGCAGCTCCGCCACCCAAGTAGTTATCGAAACGGTTAAGCTGGCCGAAGATGGCAGTGGCGACTTGATCGTTAGGCTCTACGAGTCGACAGGTGGGCGGTGCAACAGTCGAATTATTTTCGCTGGCGTCGCTGAAAAAATTTCGCTTACCGACTTCTTAGAAGTTCCAACCTCTGATGACTATGTAGTCGGCAGCTCTGTTGACCTGCAATTTAGGCCTTTTCAAGTCATCACATTGCGAGTTTCTGGACTCACAATTGACTAGCTCACATGCCAGCTCGAAGGTTCAACCTCTGGAGAGCAGAGATCCTTCTTGGAACACTTTGCCGCCGAGGGCTGCTCTCAAGACCGATGCAGCTACCACCAACCTCAATGGATTGTGGCGATTTCGCTGGTTACCTCGAGTAGTCGATCCAGAGGCAGTTCCAGAATTTGATCAGCGTGAAGAGGAACTCATTCCGGTGCCTGCAAGTTTTGTCATGCCTCATCTCGATAAATTTCTAAAGAAGTCACACGGATTGCCGAGTTATACGAACGTCAACTTCCCCTTTGCAATCGACCCGCCTTATCCACCGGATGAAAACGGCGTCGGTGAGTATCAGCGAGATGTGAACTGGGATTCTCCGCCAGCGAGTGCGGTTCTTAGATTTGATGGAATAGAGGGCGCTGCAGACGTGTGGTGGAATAACCTCTATCTGGGCTCGGTAAGAGGGAGTCGCTTGCCAAGTGAGTTTGACCTCACTGGAATTGCAAGGAAGAAGAACACTCTAACAGTTCGTGTCTACACTTTTAGCGCAGCCTCGTACTTAGAAGATCAAGATGAATGGTGGCTGCCCGGAATCATTCGCGATGTTTCTGTGATTGCCAGGCCAGCAGTATCAATCGAAGATGTCGCAATCAGGGCGGACTGGATTGACGGAGTTGCAACTCTTCGCGTTCAAGTCAAAACAAATCAACCCGAAGGCGCGCATGCAATCCAGTTGCAACTTGTTGAAACTCAGACTCTGCTTAAGGCAAACGAAACCTCAACTATCGCAAATGTATTGGCTTGGACTGCCGAAACTCCAAACCTGTACACCTTGCGAGTCAGCTCAGCAATCGATTCGCAAGAGGGCGAGACAGTTGAAGTAAAGTTTGGATTTAGAACCGTAACGATCGAAGATTCGATGCTAAAAGTAAATGGTGTGCCGATTCAACTTCGAGGAGTAAACCGGCATGAACATCATCCATTATTTGGGCGAGCAGTTCCTGAAGAAACTGTGCGAGAAGAGTTGGCGCTCATGAAACGGAGCAACATAAATGCCATTAGAACTTCGCACTATCCACCAGCAAGCCTGCTACTCAACTTGGCAGACGAGATGGGGTTTTGGGTTATCGACGAATGCGATCTTGAGACTCATGGTTTTGGAAGAGTCGATTGGGTTGATAACCCAACGGACGACGTCAATTGGGAGAGCGCGATAGTCGACCGTGCTCGACGAATGGTTGAGCGCGATAAAAATCATCCATGCATAATCATGTGGTCGCTCGGCAATGAAGCAGGGGTGGGACGCAATCTCGCCGCCATGGCAAAGACGATGAAATCTATAGATAACTCAAGGCCCCTTCACTACGAGGGCGATCAAAGCTGCGAGCACGTTGACGTGTGGAGCATGATGTACCCGCCAGTTGACTTTGTTGAGCAAGTTGGATTGGGCGAAGAGGAGGCCTTAGAGGACGCCAATCTTGAGGCGCGACGAAGAAAAATGCCTTTAGTTCTCTGTGAGTATGCGCATGCCATGGGAACTGGTCCCGGCGGATTGAGCGAATATCAAGAAGTTTTTGATAAGTATCCGCGATTAATTGGCGGTTTCGTTTGGGAGTGGCTAGAACATGGCATCACGACTTTTGAAAACGGTGTTGCAAAGACAAACTATGGTGGCGACTTCGGCGAACTCGTCCACGACGGCAATTTTGTGATTGACGGTCTTGTCAGTTCAGATCGCAAGCCGCGCGCAGGTTTGATCGACCTCGCCGCGGTTTACACGCCGGTAACCCTCACATTGACCGACTCTGGTTCAAAACTCACAATGATTAGCCGACTCGACCATAGTGACACCTCACATCTCTCTCTCCACTGGGAATTTAGAGACGAAGAGGAGAAGATCAACTCTGGTGTGATCACATACCAGCCACTTTCTGCGCGCGAAACGGCTGTACTTCAGATGCCTGAAGAAGCGGTTTCAATTTTGCAAGAGAGGGCTGGTGTGCTCTCGGTATGGCTGGAGTTCAATGTGAATTCGTGGGCTATTCCAGCTGGCTGGGTGGTGTCAATGGCACAATGCATATCGCCACTTGGTGCTTATCAAGAATTGGCAATCGCTCCCGGAGATTCTCGTGCACTCGGTTCTCTCAGCGATCAGCTCGAAATTTGTGCAGAGACCGGTAGCCCGTTGCGTATTGGTACCACTGCGATCGCTGATTGGGCACTTACTTTGTGGCGCGCTCCAACCGATAATGATCTGAGAACTGCTTGGAGAGAAGGAGAGTTTCCGGCGCTAGCAGAGCGATGGAAACTCTTGGGACTTGATCGACTTGCCTCACGACTTCTCTCTATTGAAAATTTGAGTTCTGATGTAGTTCAAGTCAGAACGCGAGTTGGAGCAGCCGCAACTAACGCCGCCGTTGACTGTACGTGGACTTGGACACTTAAGCCCGGCGGCCTGCAGTTAAATCTCGATGCGCTCCCCAACAATCACTGGCCAACGTTCTGGTCATCGCATTGGGCACGTGCTGGAATTGAATTCACTATTGAAGCGACATCAGATGCTTCGGTGGATTGGTTCGGAAAAGGTCCGGGCCCTGCGTACCCAGATACCGGACAGGCGGCAAGGCTCGGTTGGTTCTCATCGACTATCGAACAGATGCAGGAAAGAACTGTCAGACCACAAGAATCGAGCCGCCGAGCTTCGGTTTCTTCGATGCGCATTGCTCATTCACTCAACGCAAAATTCTCACCCCCAGTGGGGTTGACGGTGCGACCTTGGTCGCCGTATGAAATCGCGCAAACGACTCACGACCATCTTCTCGGCGCTAGCTCGACTGCACATATTGTTTTTGACTTCGCATGCTCAGGAGTAGGCACTGCTGCATGCGGCCCAGGGGTGTTGCCTAAATACCAACTACCTGCACAAAATTTTTCTGGACAGATTTTCTTTGAGCAAACTAAATAATCGAAGGGAAAAGACGATTGGGTAATTGGAGAGAGATCGAGACAGGTGTTGAAGATATAGTCGTTCGGCTGCACCCGACAGAGCGACAGCTATTTGGTAGCTTTATCGATTGCAACATGTCGACCGCTTGGATTGGCGACAAGTTCAGAATTTTTCCTGGAAAATATGGCGAAGATCCGGTTTGGGGTGACGGTAACGAACTTAAGTTTGGCGAAGGTTCGACGGTGAGTGAAACCTTTGCACTTCCTCCCGAGAAATTCGTTCGCCCAAAGCTTCCGCCAGTTGTCAAGCCAGAGGATGATGGATTGCATGGAAGTGTATGGTTTGAGAGTATTTATCAATCACCTCACGACCCATCTGGGAAAACTCTGTACTCGTTGTATCACAACGAGAATTATCCGAGCACTTTGCTATTCAAACCAGAAACTGGCGAGGGAATGAGTGACGATAACTGGCCGCCCGGACTTAAAGGTGACTCTTCTATTCAGGCTGCCCCAAGAATTGGAGTCATGAAGTCTGTCGACGGTGGAGATAGTTGGGAAAACTTGGGGATCATTCTCGAAGATAGAAATAACCGCATGATCAGACTGCCTATTAATAAGAACTATTGTTTTCCTGGCGGAGTAGGTGACCCGAGCGCTATCGCAAACGGTGACTACCTCTATGTTTTCTATGGTGAATACGCATACCCTAGGCCGTTCTCGGCAGAAACTTGGAGTTCGACAGAAGAGTCCGCGGGCCAATGCGTGAGTGTTGCACGAATTGCTATTTCAGATTTGGATAACCCTGGCACCTTAGCAAAACGGTGGAATGGTCACAGCTTTAACGCAGATTGGAACGGCGTAGGTCAGCCGATCAAGTCACTGCAGATTCCACAAAGCCAGGGTGGCGGAGCCGTATCACAAGGAGATGAGCTCTACTACTGGGGGCCATCGGTAAGTTGGAACGACGAAATCCAATGCTGGGTCATGATGCTGGGTCGAGTAGACGGGCCATTCTGGGTTGGTGGGAAATTGTTCCTCAGCATCAACACCAATAAAGATTTAGGTGAGGGAGATAATTCTCAGCAGTGGTCAACCCCTGTTGAGATTGTCGACAGACCCGGTCACACTCTTTGGTACCCGTCTCTGCAACCTGATGATTCAGAGGAGTCACTCGCATTGAAGAGAACCTGTCTACGGCTAGGAAAGTTCTCTAAATTGTGGTTCAAGGATATGGCTGGCGACGAGCACTTATATCTCAGTGACTTCATCGTTGAGTTTGCAAGGAGAGAGTAAACCAAGTGAGCTACCCGCAGAAATACTTGAAGAGGGTAGAAGATTATCTATTTGCTTTATCGCGCTGAAATCCGCGTCTGCCCCAGAACTCCCAGAGCCCCATGACCGACAGAACTAGGGCGAAGCCGAATAGAAGGTCTTCAAGCGGCGCTGCTGCAATGCGAGTCCCAATAATTGCATCTGGGTCATACATCACGATCGCCTTTCCATCTTCGCGAAGGTGAGTCAGCCACCAATTAGTGAGAAGTTGAAACGGCAAAATTATCGAATATGAAATCCAGAACGCTGTACGCGTCAAAAGTGAATTCTTAAAAATAAAGAGATCGACCATGACTGCAACGAGGACGGCGGCTATTGCTATATCGCTATAGATCACTTCTCATCCTTTCCGAACTCTTTTTCGCGCAGATGAGGTTTAACAGTCGTCACTCCTTCAATCGTCAAGATCGCAGCCATCGGAACAATGATGAAGAAGAGAAATTCCTCGAGTGGAATATCAAATGGGCCATAGATACCCAACATGCGATCACGATTGAAGAACCAATGTCCCTGAGCGATTGCATATGCATCCCAAATTAAAAAGAGTGTGCTGATTGGAAGAATACTGATGAGGGCTCGCTTCCAGCGGCGCAAGACTCCAGTCTTAAGAAAAATCTCGAGCCAGAATGAACCAAAGACAGTGAAGGCGAGCATCGCCATGTAACCGAATTTCTCCACACCCGATCTTCTCATAGAGGCCTTTGGTATTGTTGTCGAAAGGGGGTGCGTCATGCGCGATCTTGAGTATCGACTATTTTCACAAGTACGTAGCTTCTCTTCAACCGCTGTGATCTCAGCAGTCGTTCTATCTTTGGCACTCTCTCAATTCTTGGGAGAAAATTCTATTCATTGGCAGGTAGTCATTGCAGTGATTGCCCTGGCGGTTGGAATTCCGCACGGTGCTCTAGATCATCTGGTGACCCTACCTAAATCAAAACCAACTGTGATGGTTCTCTTCATTACCGTTTATGTTCTTGTCGCAGCCATCGCGGTCATTGTAATCCTAGAATTCAACGTCTTCGGATTCATCTTTGTATTGCTCATGAGCGCCACACATTTTGGTATCGGAGACGCAGCATTCATAAACGAGATGGATCGACGAGGTGGTAGAAAAGCCAAGCTGCCTCGAGTGATGTATGCAGTAGCAGCTGGTTCGATCCCTGTACTTATTCCGCTCGTCAATAGCGCAAGCACAGATGCCCTTGCGCAAGTTAATCCTGCACTTATCAATTGGCATCAGGGATTTGATCAAGAGATTCTTGGGGGAGTTAGTGGCTTTGCAGTAGTTGCGATTGTCGCTTTGTTTTTTCTTCGCCGAAAGAGAGAGTCTCTAGATCTTGCACTCTTGTTAGCTCTCGCCTTGATTGCCCCTCCACTCATTGCATTCGCCGTCTACTTCGGATGCTGGCATGCGATGCGCCATACAGCGCGACTGACACTCTCACTTGAATCTTCAGAGCGCGCCTACAAGCAAGGAAATCTTAGAAAAGCTTTCTTATCTGCGGTCTTGCCTGGAACTCCTGCTTTGGTCGGAACCTTTGTGATTGCAGGTCTATTAGCTCTTCTAGGCAATGAATTTAACGATGATTTCTTCTGGATGGCTTTAGTTGTTGTGTGGGCGCTCACAGTTCCACACATGGCTGTTACGGCAAAACTTGATAGGTCGGCGCTAACCTAAACGCATGAAACTTCGGTTCTTTTCAGCGATAGTGCTTACAATTTCTTGTCTGCTTCCGGTCTCTGCTCAGGCTGCGCCAATTTACGTATTTCCTGTCGCTGGTTGTGAAGTGAACTATGCGCGCGCACACCATGATTACCCAGCGACAGACATCTTGGCGAAATCTGGATGTGCATTCGTGGCTCCGATTGATGGGGTAATCGATGAAGTAAACCGTGTTGATACATGGTCGGGCAAAGTTAATGCCGGAATCACTCGCGGAGGGTTATCAGTTTCACTCATCGGAGTTGATGGAGTTCGATATTACGGATCTCATCTGCGTTCTATCTACAAAACAATCCAACCAGGGCTAGTTGTTAAGGCCGGTCAACGATTGGGTTCTGTTGGTGCAACAGGAAGTGCTCGCGGAACATCTCCACACTTACACTTTGGAATCTCATGGCCGACACCAGCTGACACATGGTGGGTCAGACGTGGTGCAGTCTTGCCATGGAAATACTTGGATGCATGGAAAGCTGGGAAAGATTTATCACCAGTTAAAGCGGTAGAAGCTACAAAGAAGAAAGTTGGCGAGCTTCCACCCGAACCAAAGAAATAATTAATCAGATGTAATGAAGAAAGCCCCGCACAATGTGCGGGGCTTTCTCATAAAGCTAGCGGTTGCTATTAGTTAGCGTTCACTGCATCGGCCTGAGGACCCTTAGGACCCTGTACGACCTCGAATGAAACTGACTGACCCTCTTCAAGGCTCTTGTAACCGTTTCCTTGGATTGCTGAGTAGTGAACGAATACATCTTGTCCG
>JNSL01000028.1_pt1 | contig 30526 bp, 24 predicted proteins | sample 210691 | NCBI WGS metagenome assembly JNSL01 (sample SAMN02808685, study PRJNA238866) | freshwater metagenome | biome: fresh water; feature: freshwater reservoir; material: water; isolation source: water column of the freshwater reservoir Embalse de Amadorio in Spain | place: Spain: Valencia ...
GTTAGCCCGCCTTGCCGGTGCAACAGTTGTAGGAATGACGGGGATCCCGGAGGTGTGCTTAGCAAAAGAGGCAGGTTTAAGATATGCCGGCATGGCAGTGGTAGTAAATCCAGCAGCAGGTATAAGTGATCAACCAATCACTATGGCAGATATTAATTTGTCACTTAAAAGTGCTACCTCTAAAGTCATCAAAATAATTGATGGTGTAATTAAGTCTTTTTCTTAGGGAATTAACCAGATGATTACTTCAAAGGTAGATACATTGATATTCAATGCTAGCTATCTAATTACAGTCAATAAGGAAAATCAGGTACACAAGAACTACTCGATCGCAATAACAAATGGTCAGATAACACATATTGCCCCTACCGAAGAGCTGGCACATCTTGAAGCTAAAAATAAATTTGATGCTCATGGCAAGATTCTCGCTCCGGGGCTAATAAATACTCATACTCACTTAGCGATGTCTTTACTTCGAGGCTGGGCAGAAGGTGTTGATCTACAAGGTTTTCTCGATCGGGTGTGGACAGCAGAATCTTTAACTATGAATCCTGAAAATGTTGAACTAGGAACCCGATTAGGTGCAGTGGAATCATTGCTGGCTGGTACAACCACCACACTTGATATGTATTTATTTCCTGATGCTGCCCACAAAGGAGCGGTCAGCGCAGGAATCCGGCATATTTCAGGGCCAATTTTTTTAGATTTTCCAGGATTAGATGGGCTGCAATGGGAGCAGCGAATAGAGCTTGCAAAAAATTGGCAGCAGGTCTTATCTGAAATCGGTGGACCGGATGTTCCAACATTCTTAATGCCGCATGCTACCTACACACTCTCACCATCGCACTTAAAACAGGTCAGCGAATTGGCACAGCAGATGAATGCGGGAATTAGCATACATATTTCAGAGAACTTATCTGAGAATGATCAGATTCAAAAGAAATATTCCAAAACTCCAACTGCATTACTAGAGAGCTCTGGGGTTTTACAATCCCAAACAATAGTTGGCCACGGTGTTCACCTTACTGATGATGATATTAAAATTTTAGCTAAATTTCATGCAGCGATTGCGCATTGCCCTGGTAGCAATCTCAAATTAGGTAGCGGGATTGCGGATATAAAAAAGTATCAAGATAGCAACTTAGCGGTCACTCTCGGTACAGATGGCTGCTCATCCAGTAATGATTTAGATATGTGGTCTGTAATACGTTTGGCAGCCAATTTGTATTCCGAACGTAATGGAGCAGAGAATCTCAAAGCTGACCAAATTTTTAGGATGGCCACTATTGAGGCTGCTAAGGCTTTAGGACTGGAAGATTCAATTGGAAGTATCGAAGTTGGTAAGCAAGCTGACCTGATCCTAATTGATCTTAATAAACCCCACCTGATCCCGCTTCACAATATTTTTGCTCAACTGGTATTTGCAGTTGGTCGAGCAGATGTTAGTGATGTGTGGGTTGATGGCAAGCATGTAGTTGCAGCTAGCAAATCGACTTTAGTTGAGTTTTCTCAATTATCTGCACAAGTTGAAAAAGTCTCAATTAGATTGCATGAGCATTCTAAGAAATAATAGTTAAATCAAGAAAAATTAGCATAGGGACAATATCTGTCAAAAGACAGAGCCTATACCAACATTTAGACCATATCGCTTTTTACAAAGACAACATAAGCTTTAGGCCCATATAGTTATTTACAATCTAAAAATCTCTTTAATGGTGTAAATCTAAATCTATTTTTCACCCACAATGGGTGAAACAATTTCAGTTAATTTACTCTCAGTTTTTACCACAAGGAAAACTCCAAATATCACTACCACTGCGCCAATCAATAAGGTTATTGACAACTTTTCATCCAAAAAGAGCACACCAAGTAATACTGCAATAATTGGATTTACATATGCATATGTTGCAATTAATCCAACCGGGGCATTGGCAACGAGCCAAAGGTAAGCTGTATAAGTTGCGATAGATCCGATCAAAACTAAAAATATCCACCACATCCAGGATGCAAAAGTTGCATCAAAAAAATCTTTGAGACTCTCTCGAGCTAACAGCCCAGCTAGCGTTATGCCTACCCCACCTAGAAGCATCTGATAAAAAGTCACAACTAGAGTTTGTTTAGGTAGGCCCAAGCGAGGTGCAATATAAGTTCCAAAAGCCCAACCGAGATTTCCAAGAATCACCATGAACATCCAGAAGAGGTGTGAACTATTATTTGGCTTTGATAGCTCTGGCTGTAATAAAATACCAACTCCAATAAATCCAATTCCAATCCCAACCCAACTCCAAATAGAGGTTTTTGCGCCTTCGATTGCTTTGAAAATTGCAATCCAAAATGGCAGGGCTGAGATTAAAAGTGCAACCATGCCAGAAGGAACATCATTAAATTGCGCCAAGGTAACCATTCCTAAGCCAAGTCCTAGTAAAAGTGCTCCAAGCAAAGCAAGCGCTAGAATTTGACGAAGTGAAACCTGGAAAAATTTCGGACCAAATTTAATCACTAATACAATACCGAGAAGAGAGCTGGCTGCAAGAAAGCGGAATCCCATTGCTAGTAGCGGAGGCATAGAACGAATTGAGTACTCAATTGCTAGATATGTAGAACCCCAAACGATATAAACCACCCAAAGTGCGCCCCATATTTTACTGTTTGTAGGATTACTCATAGTGGTATACAACCACACATCTGAGATTGAATTTTACTTCACTCTTTTTGAAGTAAATAACTTTATAATTCACTAATTAATCCTGGTCTTGAGCCCAATCCCATAGAGGCATCGATTACCGCTCCGTGTAGATAGGTTGACTCAACTGCAGCAAGGAAAAGTACTAAATTTGCAATCTCCTCTGGTTCAATTAAACGCCCCTTAGGCAACTGAGCAATAAAATCCTTTCGCTCAATATCAGTCATTCCATTTAGAGTGCTGGCTTGAAACATGCCTGTGTTTGTTGCACCTGGCGCAATCGCAAAGACGTCAATGTTGGTGTGTACATGCTCAGCTGCTAGTTGCTTCGTCAAGAATGAAACCGCTGCCTTGCTCATTCCATCTGAAAGTCTAAAATGTGGAAAAGCTTGAAAACCTCCCCCAACTGAACTGAAATTTATTAGCTTCTTTACCAAAGTTTCATGGCGATTAAGATCAATGAATATCTCAGAAATTTTCAGTGCCCCAAATGCATTAATCTCTAACATTTTTAAATCCTGCATATCTTTATCATCCGCGTACGAGGTCACAGTTGCCGAGCCCACTGCCGCAGCATTTACCAATGTATCAATTGAGCCCATTGTTGATTGCGACTGCTCCAGGGCGCCTCTGATTGAGGTTGGGTCACTCATATCAATTGCTATTGAGGTAGCTTCTGGTCCAAGAGTCTTCGCAAATTTTTCTGCCTCAATCTCATTAGATTTTTCTTGTGCGTAGGTGAATACAACTTTATCTCCTTGATTTATGAATTTTTGCACGCAAGCTTTGCCAATTCCACCCATGCCGCCGGTAACAAAAATATTTCGAGATTTCATTATTTTATCTCACCTGATGAAACTTTTTGCATATCAGTTAAAACCTTAGTTAATTTCTCAAAACCACTTCCCCGAGGATCAATCAAGGTGTAATGGTCTGCATTATCTATTAGGGTGAATTTAATATTCTCATGATTTGATTTATGCAAGTCATAATAGTTTTGTGCAACATGTTTTGGAATAAAGTCATTTTCGGTATGGATAATTTCAACTCTACATTTTGGAGGAGAAACTCTTATTGGATCTAGCTCTTGAAAATCCTTAGCTTTGCCACCAAGATACAAATTGATAGCACCGTCGCCAAGATTTTCCAACTCGCCTGCAACTAGATCAGCAACTGGTGATGCAGCAACAACCCCAATGCAATTCTTAATTTCTCTAGCTGCCAAAATAGCCAATTGCCCACCAGCTGAGTGTCCAAATAAAATAATTTTTTTATCCTTAATTTTCGAAATTGCCGAAAGTATATCTGTCAGATATTGAGTTGGTTGTCCCTGCACTCGTCGATACTCAATTAAGCCGATGTAATGACCTTCTTCTGCTAAAGCCACCGATAATAGTTGCAGATGAGATCGGTCAATTGTTGGCCGCCAAAATCCACCATGGATTAGAAAAACCACCACTGGATTTTGATCATTTCCATAAAACTCAACTACCTCATCCGGACCCATCCCATAATTAATTTTTAGCACACTAGCTGGCCCACTTTGATTAACAATGTGATCAGGTGGATAACTCATATAGATAAGGATAGTGGAACGTAATTTATTAGGTTGACTTTATTGTGAATTTTGAAAAATTATTTGCTATTTGCGCCAACGGCATTTTGTAGCCACGTAATTATTTCTTGAGTTGTCGCTCCTGGTGTAAAAATCTCACCAACGCCCTTATCTTTTAAAGCTTGTCGATCAGCTTCTGGAATTATTCCTCCCCCAAAAATCACAATATTCTGCGCATTATTTTCTTTGAGTAAAGTTAGAATGCGTTCGAATATAGACATGTGAGCGCCAGAAAGAATTGATAATCCGATTGCTTGTGCGTCCTCTTGGATTGCTGTGGCAATTATTTGCTCTGGGCTTTGATGAAGGCCTGTATAGATAACTTCACAACCAGAATCCCGCAGCGCCCGTGCCACTACTTTTGCCCCTCGGTCGTGCCCATCCAAACCAGGTTTCGCAACGACAACCCGAATTGGGGCAAGTTGAGGATTCTGCGCCATACTCTCAACTTATCACAAAATTTTATCGTAGGGTTTACCACATGGATGCTTTTACCTACCAGGAACTACTCAAAGAAATACAATCTGGAAATCGTCAGGCGCTGGCTAAAGCAATCACTACTATTGAAAACTCTACTGTTGGCATAGAGGTGGATAATGTGGAGCCAACAGCACAAGTACTGGGTATTACTGGTGCACCAGGTGTTGGTAAATCCACAACCGTAGATGCGATCATTAAGTTTTTACGCAAAAAGAATTTATCGATAGCAGTACTTGCAGTTGACCCATCATCGCCAATGTCTGGTGGTGCGTTGCTTGGTGATCGTATTCGCTTAGCTGACCATTTCACTGATCCAAAAGTTTTTATTCGATCAATTGCCACTAGGGGGCATTTAGGTGGATTGTCTGCCAGCATAAAACAAGTTTTGAAATTAATTCAGTTGGCCAATTTTGATTTTATAATTATAGAAACTGTTGGTGTTGGTCAAAGTGAAGTAGAAATCATGCGAGTGGCAGATACGGTTTGTGTTGTTTTGGCTCCCGGCATGGGTGATGGAATTCAGGCCGCAAAAGCTGGATTGCTGGAGATTGGTGACATATACCTTGTAAATAAATCAGATCGTGAGGGAGCATCAGATACGAAACAGGATATAGAAAAATCCATTGCACTATCTATTTTAAAAACAAATAAGGGAGTAGCTTGGACCCCGCCAGTTCTGTTGGGATCAATGCAACTAGGAGTTGGGGTAGTTGAATTTATGACAGAGGTTGAGAACCATAGGAGGGTTAGAAATCTTGGCAAGTAAGTCTGCTCATATAGATACCTTTGCTAGAAAAAGTCTGCCAGAAGTATCATTATGGCCTGATCTAATATTAAATCATGAATCGGCAACTTATCCTGAGTATTTAAATGCTAGTTATGAGTTGCTAGAGAAGACAATTGAAAAAGTTGGCGAGAATAAAACTGCTTTGATTGCAGCAGAGGGAGCTTTCACCTACTCCCAGTTACTTAAATTAGTTAATCAGATTGCAAACTTTTTGTGTGCTGAGGGTGTGGTTCCCGGCAATAGAGTAGCTATTAGATGTCCCAATAATGCAACCTCAGTTGCAATATGGCTTGCAATTCTTCGGGTTGGAGCTATTGCCGTTACAACAATTCCCTTGCAACGAACTTTAGAATTAGAAAAAATTGTAGCGATAGGGCAAGTTCAATTTGCATTTGTTGATTCACGTTTTACTGCTGAGTGGAATGCAGTATCTAACTATCAAGGGAAAACGTATGTAGTGGGAGTTGAGAGCGATTTCACTACAAAAATTTCCAATCAACCTACTAGCTTTACGCCTTGTGTTACTGCCGCAGATGATGTAAGTATTCTGGCTTTTACATCAGGTTCAACTGGTTTGCCAAAAGCCACGATGCATTTTCATAGGGATTTACTTACTATCGCAGATACATTTTCTAAGCATATTGTGAAACCAACTAAAGATGATGTCTTCTGCGGCAGTCCACCCATCGCATTTACCTTTGGCCTTGGTGGTTTAGTCATATTTCCCCTGCGAATTGGGGCCACATCAGTGTTGCTTGAGAATGCTGCGCCTCCAGTTTTATTAGAAAAAATAATTGAACATAGAGTTACTTGTCTTTTCACTGCCCCAACTGCGTATCGCGCCATGCTTTCATTGTTGCCTGGAAAAGATTTATCACATCTACGCAGATGTGTATCAGCTGGCGAGCATCTTCCGCTTGCCACCTGGAATGCTTGGTTTGAAGCTACTGGGATTAAGTTAATTGATGGCATTGGTGCAACTGAATTACTTCATATATTCATATCTGCTAGCGATGAAGAGATAATGCCAGGAATGACTGGAAAGCCAGTTCCGGGATACCAAGCGAAGATTGTTGATGGCAATTTCAAAGAAGTTCCTGATGGTAATCCTGGATTATTGGCAGTTAAGGGACCAACGGGCTGTAGATATTTAAATGATGAAAGACAAAAAAATTACGTACAGCAGGGTTGGAATCTAACTGGAGATATTTATACCAGAACAGCTGAGGGTTATTTTAAATATGAATCTAGAGCTGATGACATGATAATTTCCTCTGGTTACAACATTGCAGCTCCTGAAGTTGAAAATGCTCTGCTGCTTCACAATTCTGTTGCAGAAGTTGCAGTAATCGGTACGGCTGATGCCGATCGCGGCATGGTTGTAACTGCATATGTTGTTCTGCGTTCTGAATTCTTGCCTTCAGATGAACTTCGAAAAGAACTTCAAGATCATGTCAAAAACAAGATTGCACCTTTTAAGTATCCAAGAATTTTGAATTTTGTAGAGTCATTACCAAAAACTACAACTGGAAAATTGCAAAGATTCAGGTTAAAGAGTTAGAAGATTTTTGTTGGTTGCCATTTTCCATAAACCTTGCGCAACTCTCCAACAATTTCACCCACAGTTGCATAATTCTTGACCGCTCTCACCGTGGCTTCAATGATGTTTTCACCTGACGTAGCCACATTAAATAAGTTAACCAATGATTCCTGCACCGCTTTGTTATCTCGCTTTTCTTTTACCTGCTTCAATGCTTTAACCTGGTCAGATTCACTTGCGGGGTTAATCTCAAATTGTTTAAATGGAGCTGAATCTGATTGGAAAACGTTGACTCCAACAACTTTTTTAACACCTGATTCGATCGCAGCAGTAAGTTGATATGCATTCTCTGAAATTTCATTAACAAAATATCCATTGTTAACACATTCCAATGCCCCACCACGTTTTTCAATACTTTCTAAAAGCTTCCAAATATCACTCTCTAGCGAATCAGTTAATCGCTCTAGCTCATAACTCCCAGCCAAAGGATCTGCCGTATTGAGTATTCCAGTTTCAAACGCCACAACCTGTTGTGTGCGCAATGCAAGTGTGGCTGCCTCTTCCGTTGGTACTCCAAGTGCTTCATCAAATGCAGAAACATGCATGGTTTGAATTCCGCCCAATGCAGCAGCCATCATTTCAATTGAAGTACGAACCACATTATTCATTGACTGCTGTGCTGTAAGGGATGACCCAGCGGTGAAAGCAAAAATTCTCAATTTTTCAGAAGCTGGATTTTTTGTTTGATACTTCTCGCGCATCAACTTGGCCCAAACCCGACGAGCAGCTCGAAATTTTGCCACCTCGGGAAGAAAATCAATATTTGAGGATAGGAATGTGAATAAGGTAGGTGCAACAGCGTCTACCGAGACGCCACGCAAAAGTGCACGATCTAGATACTCTCTGGCATTAGCAAATGTAAAAGCAATTTCCTGAACCGCTGTAGAACCTGCTTCACGAATATGGTACCCACTCATTGCAAGTGGAACCCAATTGGGAATATTTGCTGTTAGATACTCAATTACATCAACTGATAACTTTAAGCCTGCCTCTGCTGGAAAAATTTGAGTGCCTCTTGCGACATACTCCTTTAGTACATCATTTTGGATAAACATTCCAAATTTATTTGGATCAATTCCCCTGCGCTCTGCTAAGGCAATAAACATTGCTGCCCATATATAACCAATTGAATTGGCTGTTGTTCGTACCTGACTTATTTTTTCTAAAGGAATGCCCTCCATTAAAATCTCAATATCTGCAAGTGAATCTATTGCCACACCGACTCGACCAACTTCACCTAATGAAAGAGGATCATCAGAATCTAATCCCAATTGAGTTGGTAAATCTAAGGCAACACTAAATCCGGTTAATCCTTGATCAAGCAACATCCTGAAACGGGCATTAGTTTCAGTTGGAGTTCCAAATCCACCGTACTGGCCCATAGTCCAAACGCCAGCTGATGGGTTTATCCCTCTTGTGTATGGGTACTCACCAGGATTTTCTAAAACCATTTACACACCCTCTGCCTCAAGTTGTTGCTTCAATAACTTCTTTGAAATTTTTCCAGTGGAGTTCAGTGGAAACTCTGAAACAATTCTCAAATCTTTTGGTTTTTTATAAGAGGCTAACTTGGACTTGCAATGATCAAGTATTTTATTTTTTATTTCATTTTGATCTGCTTTTGAATTTGGATCAATTGTGACCATTGCAGTCACGCGTTGCCCCCATTCGGAATCATTAATTCCCATTACGGCAACCTCTCGCACCTCAGGAATTTCTGCAATTACATCTTCAATTTCTCTTGGGTAAATGTTGTAGCCACCACTAATTATCATCTCGCCTTTACGATCAACTAGGTACAGTCGATTATCTGAATCAACTCTTCCTAGATCACCAGTGTGTAACCAACCATCACGAACAGCTTTTGTAACTGTTGGATCCTTACCAGCAGCTCCATAATATCCATGCATAACATGATCACCCCGAGTGATTACTTCGCCAATTTCACCAGTTGGAACCTCTTTGCCATGCTCATCAACTATTAATATTTCCACGCCCATGCAGGGATTTCCAGCACTAGTTAATAACTCAGGATTATTGAAAAGCCCCTGCTCATGATCTGCTTCACTTAACACTGTTACCGGAGGAATTGCTTCTACCAAGCCGTAGTACTGCACCATATGCTTAGTGATTTTCTCATAGCACTGCTTGATTTGCTCAGGTGGCATAGGTGCACCGGCATACCCAAGCATTCTCAAATTTGTAAATTTCTCTGCGCTGATGTTTGGAGTAGAAAGTAGCCTGGCCACCATTGTGGGAACTAAGGCGGTTGCGTTTCCACCTCGATTTTGAATAACATCAATTAACTCTTCAGGATAGAACTTCTCTAGAATAATTTGCTTTGCACCATATGCGAAATACGGTAAAACAAATAAACCACTAGTGTGTGTAATTGGTCCAGCATGAATCCAACAGTCGGTTTGATTTGGAATTCTTCCTAAAATATCAGAAACTATGTTAGATAAACTTGCAGTTCGATTGCGATGAGTTCTAATTGCACCTTTTGGATTACCAGTTGTACCAGAACTGTAGTTAAGTGAAACTAAGGCATCAGGTGATACTGAAGTTGAAAAAGGATGTGGATCCTGCTTTGCTAAAAATGCCTCATAGGGCAAGGTTTTATCCTGATCTCCGTGAATCAGAATTACATGCTCAACAATCTCGCGAACTTCAGCAGACTCATCCCAAAATTTGGCATCAAGAATTAGAACCTTGGCTTGGCAATCATTTGTTATTCGAACCCAATCTTTTGGATGTAATCTATAATTCAAGGCCACTCTGCATAATCCTGCTGTGCTAATTGCTAAATCTGTCTCAAGGTATGAAGTTTGGTTAAACTGCAAATCAAGTACTCGGTCGCCATCTTCAAGCCCTAATGACTTTAAACCTCGTGCTAGTTGAAAAATTCTTGATCCAATTTCACCGTAAGTTAAAGATCCTTCAGAGCTTTCAACTGCAATACGGTCTCGATACTTTTGCATGGATCTGGCTACTAAAGTACCTACATCCATCAGAGCCCCCCTCCGTCAGCCATTTTTGCAGAGGATGCGTAAGCAGCATCTAAAACCCAAGCGCCCTCTGGCAAGACAGTTACTGGATTAATATCCAACTCGCTTCCTATGGGCCAATCTATTACAGCATCGGTAATTCGCAATACAGTGCTAATAAATGCATCTCGGTTGGCGGGCTTGGCGCCTCTTACCCCAGCAAGGAGTACCCCTAATTGCGTTTCATCAATCATTTCATTGACTACATTCTCATCCACGGGTAGTAGGCGAAGTGACACATCAGAAATCACCTCGGTAAGTACGCCGCCTACTCCAATTGTTAAAATCTTACCTGCAGCACTTGAAGTGACTCCGACTAATGCCTCAACTCCTTTAGGAATAAATGATTCAATCAATACTTTGTTATCGCTATTTGAATTTTTGTCTAGTTGTGAAAGCTTTTCATAAGTTTGCATAGCGTTAGTTTCAGTAATATCTAATGCAACTGCACCTGCTTCACTTTTATGCAATAGTCCAGGGATTATCGCCTTCATCACCGCTCTACCACCTACTTTAGAAACAGCGGCAATAACTTCATCCTTATTTGAAACTACAACTGAGCGCGGTATTTGAATACCAACAGTTGCAAAAGCTTCTTTTAGTTGTGCTTCAGTGGCTTTGTGATCTGGCGTAGCAAGAGGCTGACACAACGCAGCCCGGTTAACTTTGCGCTTTGGTAGGCAAACTTTATAGAGCATACCCAAAGCTCGAACCGCACGCTCAGGAGTTGGAAACACCGGTATTTTAGAAACTTTAAACAAGTTGTCCGCCTCAGGTGCTAGCAATTTAGATCCAGTTCGAGCAACAACTAACGGAATTTCACGAATGCTCCTGCTATCTCTAAGAGTAGAGGCAATGGCTTCAACATCTTTGCCTACTAGTACGCAAAATGTGGCAACGATTGCGTCAATATTTGGATCTTTGATTAATACCTTCACACATCTCTCAAATAAATCTGGGCTAGACATGATGGCAGCTGTAACATCAATTGGGTTTGAAGTATTGCCATAACTTGGGACAATTTTATCAAGTTCAATGATTGTTTCAGAAGATAATTTAGCTAATGTGAGACCATACTTTTCAATTGCATCTGTGCCAAGAATTCCACTGCCACCTGAAGTTGTTAAAATTGCAACATTGGAACCCTTCATAGGTAATTCCGTCGAAAATATGCTGCCCGCATCTAGCAGTTGCTCCACATCATCAACTCTCACTGCACCGCTGGCGGTGATTGCTGCATCAATCACACGATCCTCGGTTGCAAGTGCTCCAGTATGTGATGCGGCGGCTATGGCACCCGCAACTGACCTTCCAGATTTTAAAATTGCAGTGGGTTTACTGGTAGCAACTTCATTAAGTAATCCCAGGTCAGAAAGAGACTCCGCATAAATCAAAATTCCACTTACTTTGTTGTCATTTGCCAACGCTTGCGCTACCTCTAGTGCAATAACATCTGCTTCATTACCGGTTGTTACTACATAACCAATAGATAGGCCCCGTTCATTGGCCAGTGAGTAAATTCCATATCCAAGTGCACCAGATTGGCTGACTAAGGCAATATTTCCATCTTCTAGTGAAGTGGATGACCCTGAAAAAACTGGTGAAAATGTTGCTGCCAATTTTGAAGCTCCGCCTGCTGAGCCAATGCAGTTCGGGCCTACTATTCGCATTCCTGATTTTTTTGCAATTTTAACTAAAACACTTTGAGCATCCGCTCCCGCATCACTTGATTCTGCAAACCCAGAAGACATAACAACGGCCACACTTACATTTGCATCTGAACAATCAAGAACAGCTTGATGTACTAGATCAAATGGCACCATAATGAGTGCTAAATCAATCTTTTTTTGAACCTCTTTTATATTTTTGTAAGTCTTAAAACCCAAAATACTTTCTCCCTTTGGGTTAATTGGAAACACTTCACCTTCATAACCGTACCGTTGCAGATACTCCAACGGGAGGCGGCCCATAGCCCCTAGTCGCTCAGTGGCACCTATTACCGCCACGGATCTAGCAGACCATAGTGCTGTGATGGGATTACTCAAATAACTGCCACCCCTTCGATCTCTAAAAGTGCATCAGAGTCCCAAAGCTTTGTAACACCTACCAATGTCATGGCTGGATAATTTTTTCCAATCAACCTTTGCCATATCTTTCCAATTTCTTTTGAATTTGCTCGGTAGTCAACCGGATCAACTGCGAATATATTAAGTTTTACTAAATTCTCTGGAGATCCTCCTGCCTCACTGAGTGCTTTAAGAAGGTTTGTCATGACTTTTTCAAATTGCTCAACAATTCCTTTTCCTTCGATCACATTATCTTTATTCAATGCAGTTTGGCCGGCTAGATAAATTGTTGTACCGCCACTTGCTTTAACAGCGTGTGAAAAACCAATTGGAGCTGCAAGTTCTGCTGGATTAATCTTTTCTAAACTCATTTCAATCTCCTTTAACAATCTGAGTCTGGCCTGTTTGATCTGGTAGGGCTATAAATGAAATTGCAGCTTTGGCTACCTCATCCACACTCAAGAATCTACCACCTGGAATTTTGGACAGCAGTGCTGCCTTTACCTCATCAAAGGTTTTGCCTGTGCGTAGTGCCGCAGCCTGTAATGAGCGTTGCGTCATCGGTGTATCGACATAGCTAGGACAAACTGCATTAACAGTAATTCCATGCTTTGCCAGTTCGGCGGCGGAAGATCTGACCAAACCAATTACCCCATGTTTAGCAGCTGTGTATGCCGAGACATTTGGCTCCCCCTCCAGACCTGCTGTACTTGCAATTACCACCACTCTTCCAAATTTTCCGTTTTTCATGGTGGGCACTGCAGCCCTTAAGTAATGAAAAGGTGCTGTCAGATTTATCGCAATTGATTTATCCCAAATTTCATCAGTTGTTTTCTCAATTGGAGCCGCGCTTCCATCTCCAGCATTAATAATTAAAACATCTAGGCCATTCCACTGGTTAACAACTTTACTCACAGCTTCTTCTGCACTTTTTGGTTGAGTAGAGTCAGCAACAATTACCATACTGTTGCTATAACCAGTAACTAAATCCTCTAAGTCATCCTGTGATCTTGCGGTAACCGCAACGTTATGCCCGGAGTCCAGTAGTTGCTGCGCAATTTCACGACCAATTCCTCGACTGGCTCCAGTGACAAGAATTCTTAGTGCTGCCTCCCCCATAAATTCTCCGTCCAAAGCATAAATTTTCACTTAAATCGGTTTTATCTATCTCAAGATAGGTAATAATACGACATATGAACCAAAGAGAAGTAATAATTGCTGAGGCTGTCCGAACCCCTTTTGGGCGTTACTTTGGTGGATTGTCAAAAATTCGACCAGATGATTTGCTTGGTTTCACACTTTCAGCGTTGGTAAAAAAGGTTCCTGGATTTGATTTGAACTCAATAGATGATGTTGTTATTGGAGACTCAAATGGAGCCGGTGAAGACAACAGAAATGTTGCAAGGATGGGTTTATTGTTAGCAAATTTTCCAAAAACAATTCCGGGCGTGACGGTGAATCGCTTATGTGGTTCTGGCGCCGAAGCAGTTATCCAAGCATCTCGTGCTATCAGAAGCGGGGATAGTGATTTTGTTATTGCCGGTGGTGTTGAGTCTATGAGCAGAGCACCTTGGATAGTTGAGCGAGTTAATAAGGAAAAACCAATCGACCCCACTTACCACCAATCAACAGTTGGGTGGCGAATGACCAATCCTTTGTTTCCATCACAATGGACTCAGAGCCTTGGCAGATGTGCTGAAGAAGTTGCTGAGCGTTTTAAAATATCAAGGCAATCTCAAGATGAATGGGCATTTCGCTCTCATCAGCTAGCTGATGCCGCCTGGGCAAATAATTTACATGAAAATTTTGTAACCACGTTTAATCAAGTAGATCGAGATGAATCAATTAGGGCAGATACCTCGCTGCAAAAACTTTCTGAATTACCATCAGTTTTTTCAGAACATGGAGCAGGAACAGCTGGAAATTCATCACCACTAAATGATGGAAGTGTTGCCATGTTAATAACTGATCAAACCGGACTGGAAAAACTTGGTCTTGAGGGAATCGGTAAAATCATAGGAGCTCAAGTAACTGCCGTAACTCCCAATGAGTTTTCTCTGGCTCCGATATCTGCAATTCATAAGGTTTTAGCAAAAACTCAAAAGAAAATATCTGATGTTAAAGTCTGGGAAATTAACGAGGCATTTGCTGCCATGGTCTTGTCGGTGCTCCATGAGATACCCGAAATTGACATCTCCAAAGTTAATGTTAACGGGGGTGCAATTGCGATCGGACACCCTGTGGGTGCAAGTGCGGCACGGGTGATTGTTGATTGCGCACGAGAGCTTAAACGTCAAGGCGGTGGCATAGGAATTGCTGCTGCATGTATTGGTGTTGGCTTAGGTGTTGCGGTAGTAATTGAAGTAAATGGGTAAGATTATCTAATGATTGAAACAAAAGTTTTTACCGATGTGAATTATGCAGTTAAGTCTGGAGTTGCGGTAATAACTATAAATCGCCCAGACCGCTACAACGCTCTGCGAGGTCGAACTGTTGATGAGTTACTTGCCGCTTTCAAATATGCCTGGGTTGATAAATCAGTAGGCGCAGTGATTTTGACTGGTGCTGGTGAAAAAGCATTTTGCACAGGTGGTGATCAAAAAGAGAGAGCTGCAACTGGTGGGTATGGTGAAACAGAGACTGGAATGTTTGAAATTGAAGCACTCCATAAAATAATTAGGGCTATTCCAAAGCCGGTAATTGCTGCTGTAAATGGTTTTGCAATTGGTGGTGGGCATGTTCTTCATGTGCTGTGCGATCTATCAATTGCGGTAAGTACGGCAAAATTTGGTCAAGTTGGTCCTCGAGTTGGCTCATTTGACGCAGGGTTTGGTACCGCATACCTTGCTAGAGTCGTTGGTGAGAAACGGGCACGTGAAATATGGTTTCTTTGTGAACAATATGATGCCCAAACTGCAGAACGTTGGGGTTTGGTTAATAAGGTTGTAGAACCAGCAAACTTAATGGATTCGGCAATGGACTGGGCTAAAAAAGTTGCAGCGCTATCTCCAACTGCATTAAAGACATTAAAACACTCATTTAACGCAGATAGTGACCACATTATTGGAATTCAGTCGATCGCATTTGATGTGCTAGATCTTTATATAAAAACTGATGAAGCTAAAGAAGGTGGAGCAGCATTTACAGAGAAACGACCACCAGATTATTCAAAATTTAAAGAAGATTAATTTTCGCCCTCTTCTGCAATTGCATAATTAGTAACAGCGGTACGTGCATCCCATAGCTCTGGGAAAAACGTAAAATTGTTAAGTCGCGATAAAATCTCTACTGGCGTTCCCTGCGTTCCTGAAACTTTCAATCCAATACTTCTTTCTACTACCTTAAAATGACGATGGCGCCACAGGTACATACGCTCATCTAACTCAATGAGAGCTTCTGCTAAAAGGTATAGATCCTCAAACTCTGTATGGCGAACAAACAATTGCACTAAATCAATACCTTCAGAGGTAAGCATTCGCTTGAACTCTACGCCCAACAGTGGAATTGATTTACGAATAGAGTTCATGCCTGGTGAATCAAACCCAGAGCCATGTCCTAATGCTCTGCGGACTTGCTGATAATCCCAAGGTGACATTTGCTCAAGCATGTCGAGAGATTCATGACAGTACTTAATCGCCAGTAATATTCTAGGAAAAAGGCGCAATGCCGGTCGAATTTCATTATTCGCTAACAAGGATGCCGCTTGGCCAGCTTCCGCTGTTGCATGCTTGAGCCAAAGCTCCGAAGTCTGATGAACAACTGTAAATAGCAGCTCATCTCTATGTTTCCATGTTTCTTTAACTGGTTGTAGATTTAAAAGTTCGCTTAACTTTAAATATCTTTCATAGTCACTTTTGCCTTCACCGTTAAGAATTTGATCCGGTCCGTAACTCATCTAGATTTCCACCTTTCGCCAGCAAAACTTTGTCAGATTAGTTTGGCATCATTCTGCCACCGTTTACATCTAAAACAATACCAGTTATAAAGGAGGATTCTTCACTTGCTAAGAACAAAACCGGGTCAGCACACTCTCTAAGCGTTGGCATACGACCTAGTGGTATCCCATTTAAGACCTCAGATTTTTCACTTGCTGACATCTCATTAAACATAACCTCAAGCCTGTCAGTTAGAAAAAGTCCAGGTGCGATTGCATTAACCCGAATATTAAACTCTCCAACTTCTTTTGCGAGTCTCTTGGTTAATCCAAGAATTGCAGCTTTTGCGGCCGCATATGGAACCCCAGTTACTGGGCTGGGGCTTCGACCACCAATTGATGAAAAAGTAATTATTGATCCTCCGCCAGATTTTTTCATATAAGGGATTACAGATCTTGCACAATTAAAAGTTCCTTTTATATTTACATCCAAAACTAAGTCAAGATCAGCATCTGATATTTCATCTAAATCTCTTGGTGTACCGAGTGATCCACCAGCAGCTGCAACTAAGACATTTACTCCACCAAGTGATTTAGCTAGTTCACTAATTGCTTGATCAACCGCTTTCGCGTCACGAACATCAACCTCTAGGCCAAATGCCGTTCCACCACTAGATTCAATCTCCGCCAGTATGATTTTGATCGCATTTAAATTTGAGTCTAAAATTCCAACCTGGCCACCTTGCTCTACAAAACTGCGTGCAATCTGACTACCAATTCCGCCAGCACCGCCAGTGATAAGGATGGACTTGCCTTGAAATTTATTCAATGTCATGGAACTAACATTAACTCTCTTAGCCACTAAATCCAATCTCTCCTGCTGGAGGCTAGTAAAAAAGTTGTGCCCCCACTATTATTTATCCATCTAGGTCTTATGCAATGTCGCAAAAAGCAGCTTTGGAAGGGCTAATTTACTTTATGAAGATTGTTTGTATCGGTGGTGGTGCAGCAGGTCTGTATTTTTCAATTCTTATGAAAAAGCAGAACTCAAATCATGAAATAACCGTTATAGAGCGAAATCGTCCCTACGATACTTTTGGATGGGGCGTTGTTTTTTCGGATGCAACTCTGTCAAACTTTGTTAAAGCCGATGAGGATACAGCTCGAACAATTCTTCAATCTTTCAATCACTGGGATGATATTGATGTTCGAATTAAAGGAAAAAGTCTGATCTCGGGTGGGCATGGATTCTGTGGCATTGGTCGTAAACGCTTACTAAATATTCTGCAAGAACGAGCCGAGGGGCTTGGCGTAAAGTTGGTATTTGAAACTGAAGTAAAAGATGATCAAGAGATCGCAATTAAATATGATGCAGACCTTGTTATCGCCTCGGATGGGTTAAATTCAGCAATTAGGACCAAGTATTCTGAGACTTTCAAGCCGAATATTGACACGCGAATTTGTCGATTTGTGTGGCTGGGAACTAAAAAAGTCTTTAAGGATTTCACTTTCTCTTTTGTTGAAACTGAATTTGGTTGGTTCCAAGCGCACATTTATCAATTTGATGGGGACACTTCAACATTTATAGTGGAAACCCCTGAAGATGTATGGCTTAAGGCTGGCTTGGCGGATATGAGTCAGGATGAAGCAATTTCATTTTGTGAAAAGTTATTTGCAAATGATTTACAGGGTTCAAAGCTCATGAGCAACTCAGCACACCTGAGAGGATCTGCAAACTGGATCAAGTTCCCCAGAGTTATTTGTGAAAATTGGACACAATGGAACACAATCAATGGGAAGAAAGTACCGGTGGTCTTGATGGGCGATTCCGCTCACACAGCGCATTTCTCAATTGGTTCTGGCACCAAATTGGCTATGGAAGATGCAATTGACTTTGCAAAATTTTTACAAGATCTTGGTCCTAGAAGCATGGAAGAGATTTTGGCAGATTATCAAGCAGTACGTGGTGTTGAGGTTATTAAGATTCAAAATGCTGCAAAAAATGCAATGGAATGGTTTGAAGATGCTGCTCAGTACACTGATATGGAGCCAGAACAATTTAATTACTCACTTTTAACGCGTAGTCAAAGAATCACACATGATAATTTGAAATTACGTGATTCAAAATATGTCGAGAATTATGAAAAATGGTTTGCAGCCAAGGCGTTCGCTGATGCAGGTTTGAATCTTCCTGAGCCAGACGCGCAAATCCCACCGATGTTTACACCGTTTAAGGTAAGGGATTTAGTACTTCAGAACAGAATTGTTGTCTCGCCAATGGCGCAGTACTCCGCAGTTGATGGCTTGCCTTCTGATTACCATTTAGTGCACTTGGGTGCACGAGCCATGGGTGGAGCTGCCCTTGTTATGACTGAAATGACCTGTACTTCAGCTGATGCGAGGATAACTCCAGGTTGCCCAGGAATTTATAACAATGAGCAACTAGAGGGATGGCGCAGAATTGTGAATTTTGTCCATGCCAACACAGAAGCAAAAATTGGAATTCAAATAGGACATGCTGGAGCGAAGTCATCGACTCGAGTACCGTGGGAAGGAATTGATCAACCACTCAAAGAGGGCAACTGGCCAATAATTGCCGCATCGCCCTACCAATATATTGAAGGTGTATCTCAACTCTCTCGAGAGATGACTCGTGAGGATATGGAACAGGTCAAAGCTGACTTTGTTAATGCAACAAAATCAGCCATTGCTGCCGGTTTTGATTGGTTGGAGTTGCACGCAGCTCATGGATATTTACTATCTTCATTTATTTCGCCATTAACTAATCAAAGAAAAGATGAATATGGTGGGTCATTAGAAAATAGGCTCAGATATCCAATCGAGGTTTTTAAAGCAATTAGACAGGTTTGGCCAGCAGGTAAACCAATTAGTGTTCGAATCTCAGCCCATGACTGGACTCCTGGCGGAATTACGCCAAGTGATGCTGTTGAAATTGCTAAAGCTTTCAAGGATGCAGGGGCAGACATTATTGATTGTTCTTCAGGGCAAGTCAGCAAAAAAGAAAAGCCGATTTATGGACGAACTTTTCAAACACCTTTTGCAGATCGAATACGAAACCAAGTAAATATTCCCACCATTGCAGTTGGAGCAATTTTTGACGCCGATAGCGCAAACACCATCATTGCAGCTGGCAGAGCAGATCTATGCGCAGTTGCCCGACCTCACTTGGCAAATCCAGCTTGGATCTTAACTGAGGGTGCTAAGAGCGGATATTCAAAGATGCCTTGGCCAAAGCAATATGTTTCCGCCAAAATACAATTAGAGCGCAATCTAGAAAGAGAAAAGCAACAAGCTGCGGCAGCAAAAAATGCTATGTCATTTGAACAAATCACCCAAATTTTTGGTGAAGTTTAAAGGCTTAAAAGCGCCCTTAATTTAATTCCATCCTCATCGGCAAGTGCTGCCACTCGCAGGTCTTTAACTCTTACCGCTGCATCAGTATTGGCCGCGATTCGATCCAACTCATCCATAATGAAGGTGAAATTTCGCCAACCATTGCGATGAGTATCTCCATAACCCTTTATTACATTTGCACATTCAGCAACTTCGCAAGCTAGGTCATAGTTTGTACTTGCTAATGTTTTGATCCTCCCCAGCCAGGAATCTATACGCTCCTGCTCCAAGTTAAAACGAAGGGATCTAGGGCGTATCGGCTTTAATCGAGCAAGTGTATACAGCAACAAATAACCACCGATTGATGCTGTATTAAGAATCATGCCATTAGCCGTAATTTTTTCAATGCTTCTTGTAACTACCTTTGTTCGCAGAATCCATTTACCAATTGGTGTTGGAAGAGTATCGGCAATCTCCTCCGACATTGGATGGAGGTACTCGCGGACCTCCATGAGCTGTTCTTTGTTAACTCGTGCTTCTGCATTTACTCTCTGAAATCTACTACGCCTAGTTTTCAAATCAGCTACACGGATAGTGTCTTCATAAGTCATCCATAGCGCTGTATACCGAGCCGTTTCATTCAGGAGCCTACCTGAACCATTTCCACATTGAGCTTCTATCTTTGCAATTTCTAAAACTCTAGATAGATACCGTTCGGCATATTTAGTGCTTTGGTAGTCAGCTGTTCTTTTAATTCCATTGATTACCATAACGCGGGCTGATTCTGGTACTTCACTTTTTACCTGCGCGGCTAAGTTGGTTAACTTATATCCAACAACTGAGGTTGGATCGTTAATTATCTTGGATTGTTCTTCTTGTGAAATTTCACCAGGGTTGACCGGTTTGGTACCAATCTGTACTGATACTGCACTACTTTGCGTTTTGCCTTCTGATTTAATTAATGCACTAGCAATTTCAAAGCTTTTTTCAAAAGCTGCTATGGAAGATTTAACACCTACTCCGCCACGCTCAATAGCTGCGATGAAATGTTCCTTGCCAAATGGCAGTGCATTGCTGCCCGCTAAAGCACCAAACAGGGCTGCTGAAATAACACTAGATGAATCCTCTGCTACTTTGGCAAAATCTGCAGCAATAAGTTTTTTAGAAGAATCCTTTGCAGACTTAAGGATTGCCTCCGAATCCACGCGACCATCCCCTAAAGCTGTCCGTTCAGTCATAGAATAAACACGGTTAGTCGATGTTATTAATGTTGTGACATCTGATGTTACAAACCCTCGAGATATAGCTCTTCCTGCCTCCATTAATTCAGATGCAACCACAATATCGACTTCACCAGGCATTGCCATGGTGCTCAAAATTGGTTCGTGAGATCCAAGTCTGCTGATGCCATCATCGGGGTAAAACTCAAGGTAGTAAACAGTTGTTCCAGTTCGCTGGGCTACACCAGGAACTGAAGTGGTTTGGGCAAAGAAACCATTACGTTCGGCCATATCAATGGCCCAGTCAGCTAAAACACCACCGCCTTCACCACCCATTGCAAGTAGGGCTAAAGTAATTGGACGATCTTGTGGTGTTTTCGAATTAGGCTTCAATTCCTGACAACCGTTTCTCAATACCCGTTTGAAGTGCCCCAATAATAAAGTTTCGTAACTTTGATTTGAATTGATCCCAAAGAGATGGATTGCTAATCACGGAAGTCTTATAAAAAGATGGGCAAAGAACTGCAGCATGTGCAGCCTCCCCGCAAAGTCCACACCCAACACATGTATTCAAAATCGCTGCCACTGGATCCTTTCGCATTGGATCTGGATTAGCAGCAATTGTTAATGATGGACAGCCATTAATTCGAATACATGAATGATCTCCGGTACAAGTATCCGGATCTATGCCAAATCGCTCACGGACAACTCGCTTACCTTCTTTAACCTTCTTAGCCATTAACGGGCGCTCACGCCTAGTCTTATTTAAGGTGCACTCACTTTGTGCAACTATTACCTTAGGCCCTAATTCCTTTGTTGATAAAGCCTCCTTAAACATTTTTTTCATCTCACCAACTTTAAAAGTATTGGTTACAGTTTTTGCCCATTCAACACCAACACCACGCACTGCTCGCTCGATTGGATGTTTAGTTGAACGAATTTCACTCGAAGAAGCAGATGACAGCAAATCTTGGCCACCTGTAGCAGCACTATATGCATTGTCAACTACTACAACTAATCCATCATTCTTATTAAACACTGCATTGCCAATGCCACTTGTTAAGCCGTTATGCCAAAATCCACCATCACCCATAAAGCTAATCGTGCGCTTTTCACTTGAGGTGTCATGCAATGCCGCAGCTCCAGCTGCACCTAAGCCATAACCCATTGTTGTTGCACCAATATTAAAAGGTGGCAGAATTGAAAATAAGTGGCAACCGATATCGGCCGAGACGTGATGCTTTCCAGTTTCTCGCTCGGCTAATTTAAGTGCAGTAAATATTGGTCTCTCAGGGCAACCTGTGCAAAATGATGGTGGTCGGCCATGTATTTGCTCGGTCGGGGCAACTGAGTTTATGGAGTTAGGTTTATCCCCCGATGGTTTTACCACTGCAGGAAGTTTTTCATCGTTTAATAATTCTGGGCCGAATTTTCTAACAAACTCCAACAGCCCTTTAATAACTGCTGCCGGTGTGTACTCACCCGCCACTGGCAAAAGATCTTTTCCATGCAATGCGGTTGTGATTCCAGCTCGCCTTAAAACTGCATTGATGTTTTGTTCGATGTAGTCAGGCTGACCCTCCTCAACTAGGAGCACACCTTTCTTATCCTTTGCAAATCTGACTACCTCTTCATCAATGATCGGGTATGTAACATTGAGGACATAAAGTGGAATTTTGCTATTGCCGTATACATCTGAAAGACCCAACAATTGCAATGCACGAATTACGGTGTTGAACAATCCACCTTGAAGAATAATTCCAAAATCTGCAGCACCTTCGGCAAAAAATTCATTTATTTTATTATCTTGAATAAATTTAACTGCAGCTGGCCAACGTTTGGTTACTTTTTCTTGCTCATGTAGAAAGCTTGCAGGTGGAAGAACGATTCTGTTGGTATCACGAACAGGATTTTCCATGGCATCTCGAAGCGTAAATTTTGGCTTAATATTGTTTTTAGCAATAAAGCGACCATGTAAGTGACAAGAGCGCAACCGAAGCTGCAACATTACTGGTGAATTACTGGCCTCTGAAAGTTTAAATCCAGTTTCTACTGAATCCACAATTGCCGTCAGGTTTGGCCTTGGATCTAGTAACCAAATTTGAGATTTCATCGCAAAAGCGTGCGAGCGCTCTTGCATAATTGATGATCCTTCGCCGTAATCTTCTCCAACAATAATCAACGCGCCACCAGTTACTCCTCCTGAGGCGAGATTTGCTAATGCATCAGATGCAACATTTGTTCCGACAGTTGATTTAAAGGTAACCGCACCCCTTAATGGATAGTGAACAGATGCTGCTAGGGACGCAGCCGCAGTAGCTTCTGATGCACTGTTTTCAAAGTGCACGCCTAGCTCATCTAGAATTTCTTTTGCATCCCCCAGTACATCCATCAGGTGTGAAATAGGGGCACCTTGATAGCCGCCAACGTAAGAAACGCCAGATTGTAAGAGTGCTTTTGTTACAGCCAGAATTCCTTCGCCAAAAAACTCTTCGCCTTCTGAGGCGCGAAGTTTGCCTACCTCTGTTGCAAAGGATCGTTCGGCCATTTTTCCCCTCAGTCCTGGTGCTCCGGCATTACTGTATAAGGTGATCCTAATCTTTCCATGGTTGGGGGTGCATGTCTATAGATTCCCCATGCTGGAAAATGTGGTTTCAACTACAGTTTTACTCTATTTTCTGGCAGTTACATATCTAGAAATATCCTCATTGCAGGGCTAATATCAAGGGGTGGTTAATTGAAAGAAAAAACCCGCTCACAACTACTTAAGGAGTAAATATGGCTGGCTTAAAAGATTTGGCGGCAGATTTAGCATCAGGGGCAGTGCAAGTACTTGATTTAACTGCACCACTACATTCAAATACCCCAATATTGGTGCTTCCAGAACCATTTGGACAAACAGCATCATTTAAATTGGAGGAGATCTCAAAGTACGACGACCGAGGACCTGCCTGGTATTGGAATAATTTTCATACCGGTGAACATACTGGTACCCATTTAGACGCACCTAACCATTGGATTACCGGTAAAGATGGTGACGATGTCGCTTCAATCCCAGCTAAACGTTTGATTGGACCAGCAGTAGTTCTAGATTTTGTAAAAGAATCAGCTGCAAATCCAGATTTTCTACTGGAGGTATCTCATATCGAGGCTTGGGAAAAAGCTAATGGACAAATTCCTGCTGGCGCTTGGGTGCTGTTTCGCACTGGCTGGTCTAAATTTGGTGATGACCCTAAAGCATTTGCAAATGCTGATGACAAAGGGCCGCATACACCTGGATTGCCACCATCAACTGCAGAGTTTCTAGCGACAAAGCGTGACATTCTTGGTTTGGGTGTTGAGACGGTGGGTATAGATGCTGGTGGTGCATTTGGAATGGATGTTCCGTTTCCTTGCCACAACTACCTACTTGGAAACAATAAGTACGGCCTAACTCAGCTTCGCAATCTTGATAAGTTACCAACAACTGGCGCAATTGTTATTGCATCTCCATTAAAAATTGTTGGTGGATCTGGTTCACCAACTAGAGTTTTGGCATTAATTTCAAAGTAACTAAGTAAGACTTAAGAACCCCATCAATAAATTTGGTGGGGTTCTTATTTTGAAAATACTCTTCTAATAAGGCTTTTCTTAAGCAGCCGTTGGGCAACTATTAGACCTGATCCCCCGCCCAGCCCAGGGCCAGGATGGGTCGAGGCACCAATGTGCCATAGTTTTTTTACGGGTGTGCGATGCCCGGTGGCAGTTGCTAATGGGCGCCATGGCGCAAATTGATCGATCCGACAATCACCTGCATAAGGGTCGCCTCCTACCAAATTCTTATTCATTGATTCAATTTCGCGAGGTCCAAGTACTATTTTTGCCAAGGTGGCAGATTTTAAATTGGTTATTTGTTCACTCAGTTGATCAATGACTCGATCTGCATAAGCATGTAAAACCTCTGAACTCCATCCGCCATCTCCTGCTTCAATTTGATTAGCAAGATCTGCTTTTATTACTTGTGGGTTTTCTTGAAGCTGTATCCAAATCACTGACTGACCATCTGGGGCTCTAGTTGAGTCCACTGTGCATGGTTGCCCAACAACAATAGTTGGCCGTGCTGGAAGAAATCCCCTATTTGCTGCGTTAACAGATTCAGATAGTGAGCCAACTCCATCTAAAACGTGAACAATTGCAACATCCTTCATTCTTGGGTCATTTTTCCAGATCGGAGGCTCAGACAGGGCTAGGTGTATTTGAATTGCAGCTCTACCATACCGAAAATTTTTGGCCGCTGTTGTTATCTCAGCGCTAACCGGATGCTGGCTTAACAATTGCTGATATAAAACTTGTGGAGTAGTTGAAGCTAGTACAGCTCTTTTGCAGGTGAATATCTCACCACTTGATAACTCAACGCCATAGGCTTTATTTTTCTTGATCAAAACTTTGGTTACGTCAGCATTTGTTTGCAACTTACCACCATGGTCAGCAATTATTGACAGCAGAGCATCCACAAGTTTTATGCCGCCACCAACTGGAACTGGCATGCCACCAAGTGCAATTGCAGCAGAAATAACTTTAGTAATAAAGGCACTTCCAGCATCATCAGGTCCCATGCCATTGTGCAAAGCCCAAGGAGCAAGCAGTGCTTTACTAATCGGAGAGGTGAATTGCCGATCTAGCCATGGTTGAGCTGGTTCCAGCAACTCCGCACCAGTTGCCACCAATCCACGATTTCCAAATCGCTTCTGGGCAGATCGTGCGAGTTTAAGTGATGATGCTCGCCAAAGATCTGCACCAAGTAGTCCAAAGGCCAAATCAATCTTTGGCATGAATTCAGCCATCATTTGTGACCATGAATCACCATCTGATAATCTGGAAAATTCTGCAATTGTTTTGTTTGGATCTGTGAATAAAATAGCACTGCCCTCTTTACAAATCACACCTGTAGGTAATTCAGTATTTTTATAGAGTAAGCCCTTATTTTCTAAGTCCTCTTTTAGCAAGGCGTAGGCGGGTCCACCAACAAAAAGTGGGTGCCAACTTGAAAGTAATTCATGAGTAAAACCTGGCAAAGTTGCTTGCTCAGTTCTAATTGCTCCACCAGCTCGGTCATTGCGTTCGCAAATAAGCACTCGCCAACCTGACTTACTGAGTACCGCACCGGCAACTAGAGAATTTATCCCACTCCCAATGATTATCGCATCGTATTTTACTTCTTCACCCATGGTTAAAACCTATTCGTAGTGTTATGCAATAGTCAATAACTGTGAGAAAATTTCTCATGGGCAAAGTTTTGGTAATTGGATCCGGAATAAATGGATTAAGTTCAGCTGCGATACTTGCAAAGCGCGGCAAGTCAGTAATGGTCTTGGAGGCTTCCGATAAATTTGGAGGGGCAGTTAGGACTGAAGAAATAACTTTGCCAGGTTATCGCCATGATCTGTTTGCAACAAACTTAAGTTTATTTGCAGGCGGCGGAGTTATGGCTCTACTAAAAGAGGATTTAATCCGCAACGGATTGGAATTTATCCCATCAGCCAAACCATATTGTTCAGTTTTCCCAGATGGAAAATCTATTGGAATAACCATGAATCGCGAAAGTAACATTGAGAACCTAAAAAAAATTGCACCAGAGGATGTCGAATCTTGGAAGTTACTCACAGACAAGCTTATTAAATTATCGCCACACTTGTTTCCAATTTTATCCACTGAGTTACCATCCCTTGCTGCAGCAAAGTTACTTTTTAAAAGCTGGCGAGCTATCGGTACCACTGGATTATTTGAGCTAATACGGTTACTACTTCAATCAAGTAGATCATTTGCTGACGAATATTTTGTTCATAAAGAAACTAAAGCGCTGGCTGCAACTTGGGGAATGCATCTTGATTACGGACCAGATATCTCAGGTGGGGCGCTGTTTTCATTTTTGGAGTCAATTGGCGGTCAGGAGTTTGGAATGGTGCTCGGTAAAGGGGGTGCCGACTCAATCACAACTGCGCTGACCAAAATAATTGTTGAAAATGGTGGTGAGGTATTGGTTAACTCCAAGGTGACTGAGATTTTGCTGAAAGATGGGAAAGCGATTGGCGTAGTTACTGCTGATGGTAAAAGTTTTAAGGCTGAATCCATTATTGCAAATGTCAATCCAGCGCTGATCCCAAATCTACTTCCAGTAGTAGTTAAATCTGATGAGAACATTTCAAAAATTAAGAACTTCAAGCCTGGTCTGGGTACCATGATGATTCATCTTGCATTAAGTGATCCACCAACCTGGCGAGCTGCTGAAGCTGGTGACTTTAATTATGTTCATATTGCTCCATATATAGATGACATGGCGATGACATATGCAATGGCAGCAGCGGGTAAGTTGCCAGAGCAACCAACATTGGTAATTGGCCAACCTACCGTCAGCGATCCATCCAGAGCTCCCAACGGTAAACACATACTTTGGATTCAAGTCCGAGTTTTACCACTTGAAATTACTGGTGATGCTTCTGGAGAGATTGATGGTAAAAAATGGGATGATATTGGAGAGCAATACGCAGATCGTGTAATCAATATCATCGAAGAGTATGCTCCAGGATTAAAAAATAAGATCTTGGCACGAAAGGTACTGACCCCTAGTGATCTTGAAAGATACAACGTTAACTTAATTAAAGGTGACTCACTTGGTGGAAGCCACCACCCTTCGCAATTTTTCTTCCTTCGCCCGATCCCTGGTTGGACTGGACACAAAACTCCTATTAAGAATCTTTACATATGCGGTTCGGGAACATGGCCAGGTGGTGGTGTTGGTGGTGGCAGTGGATTAATGGTTGCAAACTTACTCAGTAAATAACTTTAAACGCCAATCATCTGGCCATCTTTGTGAGCCAACCTCTTTACTTGGTGAATAAACAATTATGTAACTACCGATTGCAGCAATCTCGCCATCTACTGATGCAGTAAAAGCAAACTCTGCCGATGAATTTCCTATCCTGGTAACCTCAAGATTAGTTTTAATCTGCTCACCAAAAAAAATTCTGCGCTTATACTCCATTTGTACTTTTACTCTTGGTATCTGACCAAAAAGTGTTGAGGGTAGCCCAACACTTCTATATAAAGCCGCCTCACACTCCTCTACCCATCGAAAAGCACTGGTGTAATGCTGATGACCTGCCGCATCTGTTTCTGCCCACTCAAGGTATCTAATTATCTCTACTTTTGCCCCGGCCACGCAGTTACCCCATATCTCTGGTTACAAATGCAAATCTACTCAATATATTTATGATCTTACTAGGTACAAGGCAATCTAAGTTATCAGCACTCAATTAAATAATTACCTTTGATACTCTGGATTTACATACAAATCCAGATACTCGTTCACTGGGAGATTAATCAATTTCTCATAATCCATTGAAGTTTCCCAAATTTTCTTCTGCTGGCCTTCATTAAATATCCGAGCAAGATTGATCTTAAATTTCTCTAGCAGAAGAGGAATTCCTTCAGTTCGTCTGCGGGCATGACCGACTGGATACTCCACTACAACTTCATCCATAACCGTACCGTCATCAAATTCAACTGTTAATGCATTTGCGATTGAGCGTTTGTTGGGATCATGATAGTCAGCTGTAAATTTCGTATCTTCGATACATACAATTTTATCGCGAAGAATATCAATGCCCGGATCGGCAGCAATATCGTCTTCATAATCTCTAGCAGTCAAGCGGCCAAAAATTAATGGAACAGCAACCATATATTGAATACAATGATCACGATCCGCAGGATTTCTCAATGGACCCTTTTTGTCAATAATTCTAATGCAGGCTTCATGTGTACGAATCTTTATACTTTTTATGTTAGATGCTTGTTTTCCAGCCTGCTTCATTTGTTTATGTATTGTCATTGCAGCTTCCACTGCAGTTTGAGAGTGGAATTCAGCGGGGAAAGAAATCTTAAACAGGATATTTTCCATAACATATGAGCCATAAGGTCGCTGAAACTTAAACTTATTTTTCTGAAAAAGTGAATCATAAAATCCCCAGGTCTTAGCAGACAGAACTGTTGGATAACCCATTTCTCCAGTCTTAGCGATTAGTGAAAGTCGAACCGCACGAGAGGTTGCATCCCCAGCCGCCCATGATTTTCTTGAACCTGCATTAGGAAAATGACGGTATGTGCGTAATGACTGCCCATCAAGCCAAGCATGTGAAACTGCGCTAAGAATTTGCTCGCGTGTTAGGCCTAACATTTTCGCAACGACTGCCGTTGAGGCAACCTTTACGAGAATTACGTGATCTAGTCCTACTTTATTAAAAGAGTTTTCCAGTGCAATACAACCTTGAATTTCATGAGCTTTAATCATGGCAGTTAAAACATCTCGCATTTTCAAAGGTGGTTTATTATTTGCTACCGATATTCTTGATAACCAATCAGCCGTTGCCAGAATTCCACCTAAGTTATCAGAAGGATGGCCCCACTCTGCAGCAAGCCAGGTGTCATTAAAGTCCAACCACCTGATCATTGCTCCGATGTTGAAAGCACCTTGGATTGGATCTAATTCATAATTTGTTCCTGGAACCCTCACTCCGTTAACGACGCTAATTCCTGCAACTGTAGGTCCTAAGAGTTTTCTACATTCTTCATATTCAAGTGCTTCTAATCCACACCCTAGGGTGTCCAGTAGACAGCTCCAAGCAGTCTGATAGGCAGTGTCAGAATTAATCTCAAATTTTTCTACGTAATCAACAATATCAATTATCTCTTTATCATATTCTTGAACTTCACGAGTTATGTTTGCTGACAATGTATTCCTATCTTTTCTCGATTGGGATAAATTCTAAGTCATCAGGACCAGTATATTCAGCGCTTGGTCGAATAATTTTATTATTGATTCTTTGTTCAATTACATGTGCAGACCAACCAGTTGTTCTAGCCATCACAAATATCGGCGTAAAGAAGGATGTTGGAATTCCCATAATTTTATATGCAACTGCAGAGAACCAATCTAAATTAGGAAACATCTTCTTGCTCTCCCACATTACAGTTTCAATCCGTTCTGCAATCTCATAGAGTTTCAGATCTTGCGCACTCTTGCTCAAATCATGGGCAACAGACTTAATAACTTTATTTCGTGGGTCTAAAATTGTATAAACCGGGTGTCCAAATCCAATTACTACCTCTTTTTCAGCAATTCTTTTCTTTATATCTATCTCAGCATCATCCGGATTCTGATAGCGCTCCTGAATTTCAAGGGCAACTTCATTTGCTCCGCCATGTTTTGGACCGCGAAGGGCTCCAATTGCTCCTGCAATAGATGCAAAAATATCAGACCCAGTTCCGGCAATTACACGTCCAGTAAAAGTGGAAGCATTAAATTCATGCTCTGCATAAAGTATTAATGAGATATGCATTGCTTTGACCCATTCTGCACTTGGGGTAACTCCGTGAAGCATATGTAAAAAATGCCCGCCAACTGAATCGTCATCAGTTTCAACATTAATTCTCTTACCAGTATTTGAAAAGTGATACCAATAAAGCAACATTGAACCAAAACTTGCTACTAAACGATCGGCTATCTCGCGAGCTTCATCAGTTGTGTGAACTAGAGATTCTGGAGATTCACAGCCCAACGCTGATACGCCGGTGCGAAGAACATCCATTGGATGGGAAGTTTTAGGAAGAGCTTCTAGAACTTTTTGAACAGTCGGAGATAATCCACGTAATGACTTGAGTTTTGATTTATACGCAGTTAATTCAGATTTATTCGGCAGCTTCTCATGTATTAATACAAATGCAACCTCTTCAAATTCACATTTATCAGCAAGCTCATAAATATC
>JNSL01000029.1_pt1 | contig 30427 bp, 33 predicted proteins | sample 210691 | NCBI WGS metagenome assembly JNSL01 (sample SAMN02808685, study PRJNA238866) | freshwater metagenome | biome: fresh water; feature: freshwater reservoir; material: water; isolation source: water column of the freshwater reservoir Embalse de Amadorio in Spain | place: Spain: Valencia ...
GCTCGCCTTGGTGTGTACGGCGGTCCATTTGATTTAGTCGTGTCTGGCATTAACCCCGGCGCAAACGTTGGCCGTGCGGTGTACCACTCAGGCACAGTTGGTGCAGCAGTTACTGCACGTAACGGCGGAGTTAGTGGAATTGCAATCAGTCAGGCAGTAACCGGTTTCGGTGCTGAAGGACAAGGTTGGGACGAAGCGTTGGTAGGTCAGCAATGGGATTCAGCAGCAACAGTTGCACAGCGTGTAGTTGAAGGTTGGATTGCAGACCGACCAAAAGAGGCAGTCGTTATCAACGTGAATGTTCCGAACTGTGCCGTGGCAGACATGAAGGGTTGGCGACGTACTGAAATTGGGCACATTGTCCCCGTCGCAATGGCGACTGCAGATCTTGAAGCTAAAGAAGGCCACGAAGGTGCTTTCTACGTTCGCATGAATTACGGAGCCCAAGCACAAATGCCAGGTGACACCGACGGTGGTGCTGTGGAGAACGGCGAAGTGGCTATTACGTATGTCAGTCGCTATACCGACGTGCCGTCACAAGGTTCAACAGCAGTAAATGACGCACTTACATCTCTTGTGGGCAAGGCGAGCACACTGCACTCATAGACGATTCCATTTCTCACCACTACGGTGAAGGAATGGCTGATTGGCAAGATCTCACTCGTCGCGCTTCATTTGCGTCGCACCAACTATTGGGCTGGATTTTTTGGGATCCACGTGCGAAAGAGAATCTTGCTGCACTTGGTGTGCCCGAAGGTCTTGGTCACTACATCGTGAACCGTGGTGCACCGTTAGCACCAGCTGGTGCGGAAGCCTTGTTTGCAGCGTTCTACACAATCAAGCGTGAGTTCGTTCACTTCGCGTTGAATAACGCAGCAACGTACATCACTGATTGGCACGAAGTCACAGTTGCGCGTGATGCAGCAGTGCGTGCTGGTCTTGAAGAAATGACCCCGCAGATGATTGCACCATTTGGGGCATTGGCAGATGACTTATGGAAAACAGTTGATGCGATTCCCGCAAGTGGGCGTGTGTTGTTTGCTGCGCATAAATCGTGGCCACGACCAACCGACCCGTTGATGTCTGCATGGAACGCGTTGAATTGCATTCGTGAATGGCGTGGCGACACCCATTTCGGAATTCTGTTGAACGACAACATTGGTGTTGTGGAAGCCGGGCTTCTGCATGATGCATGGATGGGTTACCCCAAAGAATGGATTCCTCGCAGTCGAGGCGCAGACGATGCTGAAATTCTGGCAGCACTCGACAATTTGTCATCACGCGGATTTGTCACTGACGGCGTTGTCAACGATGCAGGTGTTGAATACCGAATAGAGCTTGAACGCCGCACAGATGTCTTGTGTGAAATTCCGTGGCGACACTTCGGCGAAAAGAACACAATTGAGTTGTTATCTATTCTTGAGCCTGTTGGTGAACGCTATGTGCAGCGCATCAACGAGAATGCTGGTGAGAACTGGATGCCCGCAGCGAGACCTCGTCGCCGCTAAACCGAATGCGGTAAACCGATTCGTACGGACACTCCGGGGGAATACATCACATGTGCAGCACCAGTGGGTGCGGGTAAGCCGGCGGCAATAACCAATGTGTCTTCAAGGTGTTCAAGTGTCGCGGTATGCAGAATCCATGTCTCATGATCAACTGGTGCGTATCGCAGGCCTTTGCCAAAACCTTTTGAATACAAACCCCACCGTGCAGACAAGAACACCGACAACTCATCAGGTTGTTCAATACGTTCGCCGATTGCAATACGAATAGATGTTGACGCAACATGTGGCCAACGGCGCTTCAGAGTTGTGGTGAGTAATTCAGAAGTCACCACGTGCGAGGCACTTCCCCAGCAGTAGGGCAAGAAATACGAAGCGCGTGCTGCAAGTGCTGGAAGCAACCGATTCACATCAAGCGAGAAGAACCAGACTCCTGGAATTCCATCCTTCTTTACATACGTACGCACATTCACTTCGGGAAATGAACCGAGGTATGGAATCGCAGGAGTGCCAGGAAAAGAGATATTGCGCATTGAGAAAGGAATAAGGCCCACCCACGCGGAGCCATCGAAGGTGTCGACTTCAAGCCCTTCAGGCAATAACGCCTGCACCACTGAAGCGTCGTAACGCCAATGAATATAGGCAAGTTCTTGCCACTGTTGCTTCATAATTGGTCGACGCACTGGCGCTGGGCAGAAATCTTGCACGCCTCTACCTTACGAATCATTTTCAGATTCGGGAATGCGGCATCAGTCACCTAGGTTGATACCTCTATGGCTCATTACGTCACCACTGTTCCTTCGTCCAAGACTCCTGAAGAAGCGTTTGCCTACATGTCAGACATTCGCAATTTTGCGCTGTGGGATAAAGGGATCAAGAAAGTGATCCAAGTTGTCGGAGACGGCGCTGGTGTGGGGTCTAGTTATGACATCACAGCAAAAGGATTTGGCGGCAAAGACTCGGTCTTTCGCTACGTCACACTTGAGTGCGACTCCCCCACCAATGTTTTGGTGAAGGGCAAGAATTGGATGTTTACCTCAGTTGATCGCGTAACAATTACTCCTACAGCAACCGGATGCGATGTCACGTACGACGCGGTACTGACAGCAAACCTGGTTGTGTGGCCAATGAATCTTTGGCTTGGCACGGTCTTTGACAAAGTTGGCGCAGTGGCAACGCGCGGCCTCAAGAAAGTTCTTGCTTAGGGGCAACCCAAGTCATTCAGGTTGGCGCACTCTCTGCACAACCACGCAGTACCTTCTGAAGTGCTCCACGCTGTAGCAAGTGGCGAACCGCACGACATGCAATCATGCTTTTCCTTTGATTGTGGTTTCACTTCGAAGTGCGGAGCCTGTTCAGACATACGTAGCGAGAATAGCCGCACATTGATTTAGTTCGGCCACATCGCTCGCCACTGCAGCTACGTACCGATCAGGTCGAACCACTATTGCAAATGCATCACCAAGAGTTTCCGGTGCAACCACATTGATCACTGGAATGGAAGCAAATACTGGCGGGATTTCTACTGGCACAGCAGTAACAAGTACAAACGATGCTCCGCCGGTACGGACAGCTTTTGACACGTCAGGGTGGAACCAGAACTGATGCCCCACTCGTGCATCATCGCCAATCACAATTCCGGCTTCGATGAATGGGCTCGGCCGTGTGCCGCCGTATCCGCTTTCTACATCAACTCCGTGACTAACGCGCTCGCCTAGTTGATCAATCAGGCGACCCATATCAACAGCATGGGCAATGGTGCTACGAACATGAGGAACACGTTCAGGCGAGTATGTATCAAGAATCTTCTCAGAAGAAACACCACGCGTAATGAAAGAGAACTTCCATGCAAGGTTGATGGCATCGCGCATTCCAGAATTCAAACCTTGTCCTGCAAATGGTGGAGTCTGATGCGCAGAATCACCAGCTAGGAATACACTTCCCTTTTGCATCACTGGCGCGACTACCGCGTGGAACCGGTACACCGCACTGCGCACAATGCAAGCCACCGATGGTGAGATCATTCCCTCTAGCAACTTCCAGAGACCCTGTTCAGTGTTTAGTGCAGCTGCATCTTCGCCGTCTTGTACTTGGAATTCCCATCGGCGATACCGGCGCACTCCTTGCACAAACGTAAAGGGACGATCCGTGTGGCAAAACTGGCGCACGCCAACGGGAAGATCAACTACTGCACCTTCGTGCAGCTCAGCGTCGACCACTAACCACTCCTGATCAAAACGCAAATCTTCTAACTGCAATCCAATGAACTTGCGCGTCCAGCTTGATGCACCATCACAACCAACAAACCAACGCGATTCAATGGTTTCACCATTATCAAGAGTCGTCACAACTTTCGTGCCGTCATCTTCCATGTGCGTTACCGTGCGGCCCCACATTACGTTTGAACCCCGTGCTTCTGCTTCAGCCCGCAACATCGCATCTAGTTGCGGTTGATAATGAACAACTACGGGTGGTACCCCCTGCAATCCGACTGGTGGAATATCTGCTCCAATGATTACTTCATCATTTGGGCCAACAAAATCACCTCGTTGTAACGGTTCCGTATTGTGTTGCAGCCATTCGCCCATTCCGTGGTCGTAGCACGCACGAAGAATCTCATCATCCATCACGATTGCTCGTGGTAGTTGATACGGAATGAGGTCGCGATCAATGACGACATTAGAAACACCCATGTCATTCAGAATCGTGGCAAGAAAACTTCCTACAGGTCCTCCACCAAGAATGGTGACGTCAACTTTTTTCATTGAATGAAGTCAGCGATAATCGAATCACGAAATGTTCGAACAATCTCGCGCACTTGTTCTTGTTCTTTGCCTTGTACATCGGCTACCGAGAAGATGAACGGCTCTAGAGCAGCCCAACCCATTTCTAGGGCCATTCCTATTGCAGCTAATGCTTTTATTTGAGTATCTGGCGCGTCAAGATGACGCATCTTTGCAACGTGTTGTAATGCCCCACGTGGAATAGAAACTCCCGCTTCAAGTTCGGTTGTTGCAAGTTCCATTTCACCATCAAGCACAGCGCGCACCACCGCGCGCAGATATCGAGGTTCTTCATTTAATGCAAGCGGTAGTGGAATTGGATTGCCATGCGATCTTTCATTCACATCTGCCGCGTGTTGCTCCACCAATTGCAACATGGCGGCACGCATCAAGCCCTCTTTACTTCCAAAGTAATGATGCACAAGGCCATGGTTTACTCCGGCACGTTCTGCAACCATTCGCACACTCATCGCACGTGGCCCAACTTCGCCAAGCAAATCAGCTGCGGCTGAAATCAGCTTTACTTCAGCGTCTGTTCGTTTGCGCACCTGCGCTAGCGGTTCAGCAATGCTCATTTGCCGGCTGTTGCGTAGTCAGTTAACGAAGCGGCACTTTCACCTGACTTACGTCGTGCATTCAGTGCTTCAAAATCAACATCAATACCAATGGGGTTCGCTGCAAAGAGCGGCCCATTCATGAACTCGTCAGCCTGTTCCATTGACAATGAATCCACTTGTGTTTCTACCTGGTTGCCGTCAGGGTCGCGGTAATAAGCAGACAGTGTCATGCCGTGATTAATGGTCCAATACGGCGAAATCCCTTTGGCCTTCATGCGCTCGTATTGTCCGAATAAGTCATCTATCGACGCATAGGTAAATGCAAAATGTTCGAGGCCTTCAGATTTCGATGACCGAGGCTCTAGGTCAGGCATGTTCACAATGGCAATGCGGTGGTGCTCGTCGTCATATGAGAGGAACGAGATGAAGTCGTTCCCATAGCGAACTGAACCTTCCAGAAAATCGAGCCACCATTCCAGCATTTCTGCGTATCGAGGGCTCTTTAAAACGACATGGGCGAATTTGATAGGCGATGACATGAAACTTTCCAACTCTCCATTGTTAGTCAAGTGACTAAACATGACTATAGTAGCCCCATGACCTTGCGATTTGCTTCAAAAAATGGCCGCGCCCAATTGGTAGTCGGCCCCAACAACAACCTCGTCGACCTGGCAGACGTCAGCGGTGGGAAATTCGATTCAGACCCCATCAAAGCATTTCCACGTTGGGCAGAGTTGCGTGCGTTTGCTGCAACCGTGACTGAAGGCGGAACACCTGCCAACCCAGACGAACTTGATGCACCATCACCATGGCCGTTGCAAGTTTTTGCAATCGGTTTGAACTACCGCTCGCACGCTGAAGAAAGTGGAATGGGACTTCCTGCTGTGCCCCTGACATTTACAAAGTTCACGTCGTGCATCGCTGGGCCGAATGCTGATATTCCAATCGATGCTCCGATGGTCGACTGGGAAGTTGAACTTGTAGTTGTCATCAGTAGTGGTGGTCGCAATATTGCTAAAGCCGACGCATGGAATCACATTGCCGGAATCAGCGTTGGACAAGACATCTCAGACCGTGCATTACAATTTGCAGCTCAGCCTCCTCACTTTGATCTTGGTAAGAGCAAGAAGAACTTCGGACCATTTGGTCCATGGCTTGTTGACGCAGCTGATGTGCCGAATCGTGATGTGCTGCACATGACCTGCACACTGAATGGTGAAGAAGTTCAGAACACTTTGACAGATGACCTTGTGTTCAATGTTGGCGACATTGTTGAATACGTATCAGGAATTGTTGAACTACTTCCCGGCGATGTGATCTTTACTGGTACACCGGGCGGTGTTGGGGTTTCTCGTAAGCCGGCCGTGTTCTTAAAGCCTGGCGATGTTCTGGTTTCCACCATTGATGGAATCGGCACAACGACTAACCGTTGTATCTAGTCGCTCGCTGAACTATTCAGTTACGTACGGTGCAATCGCCTGATTGCACCAGTTCCACAAATTGGTCCGAGCCTGTGCAGTATCGCTGCGTCGAGTCATCGGTAATTTGTGAATACTGCGAACTTCACGATCAGACCAGAATGCGCCACTTGGCCCTGGAATTGGTTGTACCGCAGCCAGCCATGCAATGGTGTCAGCTCCTTGTTGGGCGGAACGCAGAATCGGTTTTGTGATACGACGAAATGCAGGGATTGAATCCTGCACTCCAGGAGTATCAGCCCAGCCAGGATGCATTGAATCGAAATGAACTGAACGTTCTTTGGTTGCCCAGATTTCATTCAGTGTCACCTGCGCACGTTTCGCAATTGCATATTGCTTGGAACCGTTATAGATATCAGGACGCATCTCTAAAGTGCGTTTTCCATCAATGTTCGGTAATTCTGCTGAATACATACCGCCAGAAGAGACGGTGACAACACGGCCTTGGGTAGCAATCAAGTTCGGTAGCAGAACAGTTGTCAGCAGGTGCGGTCCCAGAACATGAGACGCAACTGTTTGTTCAATACCTTGAGGCGAAACCTCACGTGAATTAAGAAGCGCGCCAGCGTTATGGACAATTGCGAAGACCTGCGCAAAGCGAGTTGCAATCTCCCTGGCCGCTCTGCCAACGGACGGTAAGTCACCCATCTCTGCAACAACGCACACCGGCTCTGGTCCCGTGCAGATATTGCGCACAGACGAAATCACGTCCTCGCATTTTTCTTTGTTTCGCGCGACTAGAACTAACTGTGCACCTGTGGGCGCAAGAATGCGTACACATTCTTTCCCCAGTCCGGATGTTGGCCCTGTGATGACTACCACCTTGCCACTGAGGTCGTAGCTAGACACCTGATCCCAGTGGTTAATGCGCGAACGTGCGAGAAAACCAATTCGGGAAAACCCCGGAACAATTGCAGTGTCTAATAGTGAGCTAAAGAAATCACTCATGGTTTACGTCCCTTGTAGAAGCATTACGGCAGCGAGAAAACCGCACATGGTCCACGCAATGGTGCGTGGCCAATTAGTCAGTACTAGTTCTTTGCCTACCTGCGCATCAGGTGCTTCAACCATGCGCGCATGCCGCGGTACGGATAGAAAAATGGTGCACAACAGTGCAACGGCCAAACACGCACCGTTTGCCCATGTCAGCCACCACCACACTCCAGCTGGAGTATTGGCCCACAGAATCAATGTAGAAACACCTTCAACAACCATTGGCGGTCCGACAACAAACCCTGTCCACTTCTGATGTTTTTCAGCCACTTGCTTCGCGCTCTCGACTGGCACAACTGCAAGTAACGGGTAATGCACTAACTGCACAAACCAAATGACACCCACCATGATGCAAGCAGATACAAGATGCGCTGTTAGTACGAAATCGTCCATGTCAGAGTCCGTATTCTGAAATAAGTACGGGCCGTTGTTCATCAATTGATTTGTGTGCGGCTGCGCCAATAACTACTGACCACAAACCGTCGGTTACTGTTACTTCTGGTTGCGTATTGTTCAGTACCGCATCAACAAAACGTTTGCATTCAATGAAACTGGCACCAAAGTGGAAACCCATGTGTGCGATATCAGGGTCTGTTGGTACTTCAATTTCTCGCACTGACCGAGATGAACGTTCACCAAAGAAGATTTTGCCATTCCCAGGGATAAAAGCTTCAAGCTTTCCCTTATCCCCCACCACGGTGATCTCTTGTTCGTGCTGACCACCTTCAGCAAACATTGACAAGTCGAGCATGGTGCGCACGCCGTTTGCGTATTCCACAATCACGTATGCATTATCAAGAATGTCACTGCGCTTTCCGTCGTACACCTCGTCAAGATGATTCACGTCTTGACCACCACTAGCAATCACTCGCACAGGTTGCGAACCCACAGCCACATTCATTAGGTCAAAGAAATGACAGCACTTCTCTACCAAGGTGCCACCCGTATTCGCCGAAAAGCGATTCCAGTTATCAACTTTGACAAGAAATGGAAACCGATGTTCACGGATTGACATCATTTTCATGTTGCCAATAATTCCCGAACGAAGTTCACGAAGAAGTCCGGCAATTGGTGCCATGTATCGATACTCAAGTCCCACCCATGTAATGGCAGTGCGCTGCGATTGAGCTTTCACGACTGATACGCAATCTTCAACAGTGGTGCACATCGGCTTTTCTACAAGAACTGGGATGTTGGTCTCAAAGATGTCATCTAATAACGACTTGTGCGTGAAGTTGGGTGAAGCAACAAGAAGTGCGTCAACAAGACCACTACTGAGAAGGTCACGGTGATCAGAGAATTCAGCCGCCCCCGCTGCATGGTCACCCAAGGTATGACGGGCCCACCCATGTTGTTCTTCATGAGGGTCACTAATGGCAGTTACCGCAACGTTCTCGATGCCCATGAGATTGCGCAGGTGTTCGCAGCCCATCATTCCAGTACCAATGACGCCAATGCGCAGTTCTGACATATAGGTAAGGCTACGCCGCTGCAGTTTGCGTTCATCGTAAAGACAACTAGTGTTTTCACTTGTTGTTCCGGGGGGACCAACTATTAGGGGGAATTCTCATGGCAATCGTTGATCTCATCACATCCGGAATCGGATTGCTTGCGTCTGAAAAAGACATCACAACCACGTGGGTCGAAGGCGTAATGCGTGGAAGCGGAAACCTGGAAGATGGAGTCACGGTCACTGCGGTCTCAACAGAGCGCATCGGTGAAGGTGTCGGAATTCTCAGCATTTTGCAGCGAGTAATTCCTACGTATTCAGGTGCAACCAAAGCTCCGAAGACGTTTGTTGTGAAATACCCGACTGATGATGGAACACAACGGTTTACAGCTGACGCGCTTGTCCTGTACATTCGCGAATTAAACTTCTATCGCGATTGTGCACCCAGCGCACCGTTCAAGACTGCCAAGTGCTACGGCCAAGCAATTGAAAGCGAAAACACAAACTTCACAATTGCAATGGAAGACATCGGTCATTTCCGCGGCCTCAACCAAATTGAGGGTGTAGGTCTTGCTGAATCAAGAGTTCTTCTAGAGACTCTTGCCGACTATCACGCCATGTGGTGGAACAGTCCGAAGTTGCCAGGTATGCAAGATGTATTTCAGCCACTACTGAATCCAACATACGAAGCAGTCCTTCCGATGTTGTGGTCACAAGGTTGGCCGAATGTTGAACAGTACGCCGGCCATCTTCTTCCCGACAGTGTTCGCGGCATCGGTGACATTTGGGGAGGAAAGGTCTCGTGGATGCTCGGTAATCTCATGACTCCGAACACCTTGTGCCATGGTGACTATCGTGCGGACAACATCATGTTCGATGGTAACGATCCCGCAATTATCGACTTCCAACTCATTGGTGTTGGTTCAGGCATGTACGACGTTGGATATTTCATTAGTCAGTCAATTGCAACTGATGTACGACGCGGTCATGATCAAGAACTTGTCAATACATACCTTGACCGACTTGAGCATCACGGAATCACAATCGATCGCGATGAAATGTGGCGCCAATATTTGATCGCCATTTGTTTCTGTGTTACATACGGCGTGACAACATTCGGTGGATTCGCAGAACAGAATGAACGCGGTCAACAATTGCTGCAAGACATGTTGTTACGTGCGCTCTACTGCGTAGCTGACAACGATGCACTGAAAGTGATTTCATGACCGACCACACTCATGATCATGGACGCGGAGTCTTGTCACAGTTGGCGCCCGAAGGTCGCGAACTGAAGGCTCTGATTCCTGGGGTCTATGAGGGGTTTGCTCAATTACATACCGCTGCATTTGCAGAAGGCGTGCTTGACAAAAAGACGAAGGAACTACTGGCGCTTGCAATTGCAATTGCAGTTCGTTGCGATGGTTGTATTGCCAGTCATGCCCGTGGGGCCGCAGTGAACAAGGCCACTGAGGCTGAAGTTGCTGAAACCATTGGTGTTGCAATTGCAATGAGTGGTGGGCCAGGCACCGTCTATGGCCCCCGCGCATTGGCAGCCTTTCGCGACTTCGCTCCCAAGGCTGAATAGTAAGCCTCTCCAGTGGTACCCACCCTTCAGGGTGGTTCTAGATTGCTGTTATGTCGAATCTTGAAGTAACAGTTGATCCATCAGAAGTCGGACTAGACCCAACACGTCTTGCTCGCATTCGTACTCACTTTGGTAAGTACGTCGATAGCGGCAAGCTGCCCGGATATCACATCACTGTCTCGCGTGGTGGAAAGTTGGCTTATAGCGATCTTTATGGTCACGCTGATGTTGAAAACAAAAAGCCAATCGAGAACGACACCATTTATCGTGCCTACTCAATGACCAAACCCATCTGTGCTGTTGCTGCACTTATCTTGTGGGAAGAGGGCTTGTTCGAAATGCATGATCAGGTGAAGTGGTTCATTCCATCATTCGCTAATCAAAAAGTATTCCGCTCTGGCACTCTCACAGCGCCACGGTACGACCCAGTCACAGAGCCAATGGAAATGTGGCACCTGTTTTCACACACTGCTGGTATGACATACGGCTTCGTGTATTCAAACCCCGTTGACCAGATGTATCGCAATGCAGGTTTCGAATGGGGCACTCCCCCCGGTGCATCGCTTGCAGACATTTGCGACATCCTTGCTGGCCTTCCACTGATGTTCCAACCCGGAACGGAATGGGCCTATTCAATGTCAATCGATGTCCTTGGTCGAGTCGTGGAAATTCTCTCTGGCATGACGCTTGGTGAGTTCATGAAGAAGCGCATCTTTGATCCGCTTGGTATGACTGATACTGCGTTCCATTGTTCAGCAGATAAAGCAGACCGGCTTGCAGCGTTGTATGTGCCAAACCCAGCTGACAAGAAGATCTTGCGTAATGACGCTGGTGCTGCTGGTGCATTGAACGAACCAAAGGCACACATGGGTGGCGGTGGACTTGTTTCCACTACAAGTGACTATTTGAAGTTTGCAGAAATGCTTCGTGGTGGTGGCGAATACAACGGCACTCGCATTTTGTCGAACCGCACAGTTGCGTTTATGGCTTCAAACCATTTGCCAAACAACGCTGATCTCACCGAGTGCGGCCGTCCACTCTTTGCAGAGACTGCATTCGATGGTGTCGGTTTCGGGCTCAGCGTCAGCGTCACGCTTGACCCAGTGAAAGCAAAAGTACCAGGGAGTGCTGGAGATTACGGTTGGGGCGGTGCTGCAAGCACCAACTTCACCGTTGATCCGAAAGAAGAGCTTGTGTACATGATCATGACGCAGCTTCTGCCGTCAAGTACGTGGCCATTACGTCCGCAACTTAAGCAGTTGGTGCATCAAGCTTTAGTTGATTAGCGCGAGCTAACTGCTTTCTCAGAACGAGAAGCAGTACAACACCACAACCAATAATTGCGAGTCCCTGCAAGATATTGCCAGGCAACCAATACACAACGGTCATTATCACGCCCACAATGATGGCAAGGGAACCAGCAACCAAGTTTTCTGGTGCAAGTTCACGTGAACCAAGCGCAAACAACGCCGTGCCAATACCTATTGGTATGAGGCCGCCAAACCCCATACTGAAAACATTTGCCAACGTGATTGAACTAATCACAATGAGCAATGAACCTGATGAGCGCGGCAACAATGCGAAACCGACTTTTCTCATACCCATGTAGAGCAAACCGGCACCACCAACAAGAAGCATAAGGCCAACAACAAGATTGCTGTTATCACCATTTAAGTTCATCAATGAACTTGATGACATGATCACAATAGGTACTGAAACCGATGACATAACTGCGCCAGAAAACTGCGAACGTGATGCACGTACAGCGCCCCATGTTCCGGCCGCAACAGCCAGTATGCAGGCAGACAACTCAGACCTCATACTCGTCATATCAAACAAAATTCCTGATGCAACTGCAACAGCAAGTACCGATGCAATCTCCAGCACTTCGCCCACTCGCTGTTTTTCACTTGTCGCACTAGAGAACTTGTGTGAGAAATAAGCAAGAGCCGCAGCAACCACATACAGAAGGGCTGCAATTCCAGCCTGCGGAACATTAACTACAAGCCCAGCAACCATGAAGCCAACACCAATCGTGATGAGAATAGCCGCAAGATACGACACCAACTCACGAGCCGTTACTGCGAGCAGCGGCGCTGAAGCGACTTCGTCGGCCTGGTAAGACGTGAGGTGTCCATCTGAAACCAGCTGTTTGAGAATTTCGTTCTGTGATTTGCGTTGTTCCATGTAGTCAGTGTTGCACTAATTACCGTTGCGTTGATACCCAATTCACAACATCAACAACCGCAGCGTCCAAAAGTGGTGCAATAAACGAGGCAAAGGTAACTGTCATATGGTTATCGTCCCGGTACACCAAAATGTTTCCTACCACCGTCGGGCAACCTGCGGCGGTACAAAACCATGGGCGCGTCCACAACACATGAACATCCTCGGCATCGAAGTCTTGCAACATCTGGTGCATGTCTTCGCGATAGGCAGAACTAACAGTGGGATTACATAGCTGCACATTTGTGTAATGACGACTGAGGCACGTTGGCACATCTTGCCCCGGATACGGCGTATCTTCCATCAGGATCGGAGTTATGCCCTTGGCAGTTAACGAGTCCATTGTTGACTGCAAACCAGCGCGCCATTCTTTTTGCCACATAGGAACGCGAGTTGATGCAGAGAGTAAGCGATCAAAGTGCGCGATGAATACTGTCTGCACGCCGTCTATCACCATCTGCTTCAGTACATTCTCACGCCACGGTGCACATTCCTTGTAGTTCTTGCCGAGTACTTTGCTGTAGGTAGGAATATCTGCAGGGGGGCAACCACGCTTTGTATAACTGATGAATTTCCAATTGCGTTTGATTGCCATTTTCTCAAACGCCGGAAACCATTGAGCAGCGTGTGAATCACCGTACAAACCGATCACCGTTGATGATGTTGCATCGCCGTACACACAGTTCTTTGGTTGTATTGCTGAAAAACTCGCATGGCAGTTGTTGCTGTAGATCGTTGGCATATCTGATATCGCTTGTTGCAACGTCGGAGTGATATTCGACGGCAGCCCTGTTGCGGTCATCGCCTGAACAATGGCTTCAACCGGTGGTCCCTCATTTGGCAATTCTGGAACGGCGGGAATAGTTGTTGTTGAAACACTGGAATCAATTGTCGTTGACGACTCAGTAACCAATGTTGGTGCCGTTGCCGACCAACCACCGTCACGTGACGGCTGATTATTCTGAGCAAGTACAGCACTTCCACTAACCACAGCAATCAAGGAAACGGCTAACACCAAAGCCCGAACTCCGGCGATGTTGTGGTTTTGACGTACAGGGTTTTCTACGAATCGATACGAGAACTCTGAGAGTGCAAGCGAGATCATGAGACAAATAAGTCCCTCAAACACTGAGAGTTTCTTTTCAAGGGCTGCTGCAGCAATGATCAGTACTGGCCAATGCCAGAGATATGCAGAGTAAGAACGCGATCCAAGCCACTGCATTGGTGAAAGGCGCAATATCGCATCAGGTGACCACACAGTTGCATTTCCACCACGCAACAAGAATGCAGTTGCGATAACCGGGGCAAGTGCCCACGGCCCAGGGAAAGTAGTGGTCTCTGAGAACAAAGCGATCGTTGCAATAATTCCAGCGAGCCCACACCAAGCGAGCACAGCGTTTATTCGAACTACTGCGGCTGAAACGCCAAGAGGTACAACTGCGACAAGAGCACCAATCGCTAGTTCAAATGCACGAGTATATGGCGAGAAAAATGCCCACGGTTGCGACGAGTTCATTAGCGCCATACATGCAACAAAGGAAGCAACTGCGGCAACACCAGCAGTGATGCCAACCCGAAGACGTACATTGCGCATGGTGCGAGTGCCAACACCAATGCACACCACCATCACAAGAGCAGGCCACACCACATAGAACTGCTCTTCAACTGCCAAACTCCAGTAGTGCTGCAGCGGTGAAGGCGGCAGTGCAGATTGCAAGTAGTCAGCTCCGCGATGTGCAAACACAAAGTTTGATGAAAACAAAGCAACAGCCAGAACATCATCAGCCAACGAACGAAGTCGCAGTGGTTCTAACCAAATCCATGATGCAATCAGAGTTGCAACCGCGACCAACGCTGAGACTGGCAAAATACGCCGCGCTCGCCTGGCGTAAAAAGCACCTAAAGAGACTTTGCCGGTGTCTGTCTTTTCAGCCACTAATAAAGAGGTGATCAGAAATCCCGATACGACAAAGAAGACATCAACTCCGACATAACCACCAGCCACGCCGGGAACACCGGCATGAAAAAGCAAGACCGCAAGCACTGCAATGGCGCGGAGCCCCTCAATATCTGTACGCCGTTTCACCGTTACGAGTATTGCCGCCAGCGCATGCTCAAATGAGTCACATGTCATGCCCGCTTAGGCATGCCTAAGGGAACTATCTCACGAAAGACTGTGTCTATATGAGTGAGATGGTTTTTGGAACTCGAATTCGAACAGTCGTAATTGGCATGGTCTTACTTACTAGTGCGCTTGTGTCATGCAGTAATTCACACGACTCTCTCGACGGTTACATCCCCCCGTCGCCAAAGAATGTCAGTACAGCCACCGTCCACGAAGCTGGCACATCAACACCGATGACGTTTGTTCCTGCAGCAGGCGAAGTTCTCATCGTGTATTTCGGGTACACACATTGCCCCGACCTGTGCCCCACCACCATGGTTGCAATTAAGAACGCCAAAAAGAAGATCGGCGAGCTTGCTGCCAAAGTTGACCTTGCAATGATCACGGTTGACCCCGCCCGTGACACTGACGACATTCTCAGTAGATACCTAGCGTCCTTCTCTGATCGGTACCACGCACTTGTTCCTGCATCTGATGGCGAACTGCGCGCCGTAGAGAAACTGTTTCAAGCGACGTCATCTGTCACAAATGTCGATGGCGAGATACAAGTTGTTCACGGCGGCACTGCATACGTCGTTGATTCCACAGGCAATGTCGTTGTGGAATGGCCCTTTGGTCTCGACTCCATTTCAATGGCGCACGATCTAAAGATTCTCCTTACAGAAAGAAAGTAGACAACATGAAAACCAAAACACCCCGACTCGTACTAGGAGCGTTCCTAGCTATTGGGCTCTCAACACTTGCTTCTTGTGGCGGAAGCGATTCTGCTTCAGACACAACTGCCGTAGCTACGCCAGCAACGCCGGTAATAACGGTGTCTGGCCAATGGGCACGCACCAGCCCCGATGCAACAGACATGGGTGCCGCGTACTTAACAATCAATAGCGACACAGACGACTCACTTGTTAGTGCAATGGTTGATTCAAGCGTTGCAGCCATGGCTCAAATACATGAGATGGTTCCAGTAGATAACGGAATGTCAACTGCATCGACTATGGCTGGATCACCGAGCACCACGATGGATTCATCAGCGATGACGATGAAAGAAGTTGACCAGATCGACATCGTTGCGGGAACTGCTCTTGAACTCAAGCCAGGCGGCTACCACGTCATGTTGATGAAACTAGTGAAACCACTTCTCACTGGTGAGACATTCAAAGTCACACTGACCTTCGCAAAAGCTGGCGCAGTCGTTGTCGATGTACCTGTTCTTGAGGATGCTCCCTGACCAGCTCAATTGAGCCAGATGCTGCCGAGCAGCAGCGACTGACCGCCGGATGGATCGCAGTCATCTTCTTGATTGTCATCCTTCCGGTGGTGTTGGTCGTCGTCCTCATGGGTCTCCCTTCACATCAGGTGTATTCGTACACGATCACAAAAGGTACGGCGGCTGCAGTAGCTGCTGGCAGTGCTGTTGAGAATCCACTTCCGAGCGATTTGAAAGTAAAAGTTGGTGACACGCTTGAGGTCACAAACAATGACGTTGCGACCCATACCTATACCTTCCTCGTATTGAGGCCTGGTGAGACTGGCCGATACACCTTCAAGCGGACCGGCATATTTGAGGCCACGTGCACGGTTAAGGGCCACGAAACCGTAATCATCACGGTCACCTGACGTTCCCAATTGCCTTCTTCATTGGGTGTTTCAGGTCACCTTGAAGGTCATGCCTCGTCCTGGTCTAAGGTCTCTAGAAACATTTCCAACGACACCCCTAGGAGTCACCATGGCACGTACCACCCGTCTGCTTGCATCGCTTGCAGCACTTTCATTCATTGTCGCTTCATGCGGCGGCAGTGATTCATCATCTGACACAACTGTTGCAGAAGGTGCTGCAACACAAGAACTGACATTCACGCCAATTGCCGAAGGCAAGTTGACTGTCTGTTCAGATGCTCCATACGAACCATTCGAATTCCAGAGCGAAGATGGCACCTGGACCGGATTCGACATGGACATCATGCGTGCAGTCGCAGAACGCTACGGACTTGCTCTTGAAGTCACTGTTCAACCGTTCGACGGCATCTGGTTGGCTCCAAAAGCTGGCACATGTGACGTCGTTGCTTCTTCACTGACAATCACTGAAGAGCGCGCCGCTAACGCTGCGTTCTCCGACGGCTACTTTGATTCATTCCAGTCACTTCTTGTTCGCACAGAAGACAAAGACGCATTGAACTCGCTTGCATCACTTAGTGGCAAGACCGTTGCAGTACAAACTGGAACAACCGGTGAAGAGTACGCGAAGGCAAATGCGCCAGATGCAAAGATTCAGTCATTCGATGATGCAGCAGCAATGTTCTTAGCTCTTGAGTCAAAGCAAGTTGATGCAGTTCTTCAGGACTTCCCAATCAATGCATACCGTGCAACAAAAATGGGTACCTCTGCAGTCTCAATCAAGTTTGATACAGAAGCAGAGAAGTACGGTTTCGCAACTTCGCAAGAAAACACTGATCTTGTGGCAGCTATCAATGCCAGCCTCACAGAGTTCCGTGCTAACGGCGTATACGACGGAATCTTCAAGAAGTACTTCGGATAGGCCACCCTCGGTCCTATTCCATTACCTATAACAACCTCTGAGAGCCATGGCCATCAGCAAGCGCAAGAAGGCGCAATACCGGCGTATAGCCGTGTATGTACTTTCTGTAGTCGCCCTGTTGGCCGTGGCTCTTGTTGTTGATTGGGGTCGACTACAAGGTGCCATGTTCAAGTGGGACATTGTGGTTGAACAGTTCCCAGACATTCTTCTCAGCGCTGGAAAGAACACACTTATATTCACCATTTTGGGCTTCGCGGGCGGGCTCTCTTTTGGTTTGTTGTTCGCGCTCATGCGCCTTAGTACCGTTCGCCCGTATCGCTGGTTTGCAGCAACATACATCGAGATCTTCCGTGGTATTCCACTCCTCGTCACTCTTTTAATTCTTGGATTTGGTATTCCCATCGCAACCGGCTGGCGTTGGCCGAACCCATACCTTCAAGGCGCAGTTCCGTTAGCCCTTGTCGCAAGTGCATACATGGCAGAAACAATTCGTGCAGGAATTGAGGCTGTACCAAAAGGTCAAATGGAAGCTGCCCGTTCATTGGGCATGTCGTATTCACGCGCCATGATCACCATCATCATTCCGCAAGCGTTACGCATCATCGTGCCGCCACTAACAAACGAATTTGTCCTTCTTATTAAGGACACATCGCTCATCTCAGTTCTTGGCGTTACTGCCGGAACTCGTGACCTTGCACGTTTTGGTCGCGACGGCGTGAACAGCACTGCAAATGCGACTCCACTTATCGTTGCTGGTCTTGTGTACTTAGCAATGACTGTTCCTCTTACTCAACTTGTTGCGTGGATGGAACGGCGTGAGAAGGCTGCAAGTCGATGAATTCAGAAGTCGTTGTCAACATCACCAACTTGAACAAGTCATTCGGTGATAACCATGTGTTGCGTGGCATCGACCTGCAAGTACAACGAGGCGAAGTTGTCTGCATTATCGGCCCATCTGGTTCAGGCAAGAGCACACTGTTGCGATGCGTCAACATGCTGGAAACGCCTACTGCAGGAACTGTTGTTGTTCTTGGTCGTGAACTGACCGACATTGATTGTGACATTGATGAAGCGCGGGCTCACATTGGGATGGTATTTCAACAGTTCAATTTGTTTCCCCACATGACTGCATTGGAAAATGTCTGTGTTGCACAACGCAAAGTACTGAAGCGAAGTGCAGATGAAGCAGCAACCATTGCACATGGTTTACTCACCCGCGTCGGACTTGTTGGAAAAGACAATTCCTATCCCGCGCAACTTTCAGGTGGACAACAACAGCGCGTCGCAATTGCTCGTGCACTTGCTATGAACCCAGATGTCATCTTGTTTGACGAAGCAACAAGCGCACTTGACCCCGAATTAGTGGGTGAAGTTCTACAAGTGATGCAATCTTTGGCCCAAGAAGGAATGACCATGTTGGTTGTTACCCACGAAATGGGCTTTGCAAAAGGTGTGGCAGACCGAGTTGTATTCATGGATGGCGGTGTCATCGTGGAGCAAGGCCCGCCGTCACAAGTGATTTCAGCTCCGGTTGAGGAACGTACGCGTGCGTTCCTTTCCAGTGTCCTCAACCACTAACCACCCCACACATAGAGTTTGCGCAATGAGCGACCAGCGTGACCGTATCAATGCCATGTTGAATCTGGCTCAACACCCCAATACTCCGCAGGCTGAAGCTGAATCTGCTCTTGCTATGGCATCAAAGCTCATGCAAAAACATGGGCTCTCACAATCAGATATCGCATCATCGCGCCCGGAAGAAGACGGCACCGTCGTCGTGGAACGTATTCATGTTGGTGGGTTGTACCGCGTTCGTCGCCAAAACATTCTTTACACCATTGCTCTATTGCATTCCTGTGCTGGTTATCGCGCAGACGATGAAGGAGACAAGTGCGTCATTGTTTTGTACGGACGTGCCGCAGATATTTTCGCAGCACGTACTTTGTTCGCAGCTGCTGATGCCATGGGAGCACGACTCCTACCCCGAGGCGACAGGTCGTGGCGGGTTGCATGGTGGAAGGGTTTTCAACTGGGTATCGAGGAGTCGCTCTCTATTGCGCGCAAAGACTTCGTATCCGAAACACCTGGGTCTGGGTTGGTTCTTGCAGATCGCATGAAACGGGCCCAACACGAATTGCGAGTCAATGGCCCTGCGTTACGTGGTGGTTATTCCTATAGCGACACTTCTTCTGGCGCTTACATCAACGGCAGACAAGCTGGCAGTGGCTTTGGTGGTTCAGGCCGGTCGTTTAGTGCTGGTGTGCGCGGTGAACTGTCGTGAGTTCACTACACACGTTTATTCAGGTTGCAATTGGTCGCGCCAGTGAATACCAGAAATGCTCAGAAGAACAAGCACTCACTTATGCATGTGAAGACATAGTTGATAATGAACTTGGTTCACGTAATTTCTCATCGCACCACATCGAACAATGGTTACAACATGTGTGCACGCGGGAAGATATAGATACGCCTCACATCGTTGTTGGTCGAGCAGCCAGAACATCAATGGCATCAGCAGATATTGATTCGCACACAATTTGTCTCCGCGGGAAAGTAACCACCGCAGCAACGGCTTTGCATGAAGTAGCGCATGTCATTGTCGGTGCCGATTCCCACGGTGTTCTGTTTCGAGATGAACTTGTTCGCCTTGCGCGAGCACATATTTCAGTTGAGTACGCGGCTTTACTGTATGGCGTATACCAAGGTGTCGGACTAGAGATGTCACCATGGCCAGCCAGTGCCTCACAACGCTAAGGGTTGTCCTCATTCCGATTAGATTGCTGTCATGAGCGACGCCGACAATCTGTATTCAATTCTTTCCACCACCCGATCCATTCGGCGCATCAGCGACAAACCTGTAGATGACGCAACTCTCGAACGCGTGTTGCAAGCTGCAATCTGGGCACCAAGTGGCGGCAACAGACAACCATGGCGAATCATTGCAGTACGTGATCGTGCACTAAAGCAGAAACTGGGAGAAATCTACGCCGCCGAATGGGCCAAATACGTTGAAATGAACATGAAGCGTGTTGAAGGCATGCCAGAGAACATTGTGGAAGCAACACGCACTGGCCTTGCAGTTGGCACACGTCTCGCCGAATCACTTGCCGATGTTCCCGTTGTCATCATGTTCATTCATGATCCACGTGAAGTTTTCGTGACTGATGGAAACCTGGGACGCACACCGGTTGTGGGCGGAGCATCGTTGTACCCCGCGGTACAAAACTTGTTGCTTGCTGCTCGCGCTGAAGGATTAGGCGGAGTTCTCACAACTCTTATTTCGGCAAGTGAAGTGAAGGTTCGCGAATTACTTGAGATTCCAGAGCCATGGGGTGTGTACGCAATGGTTCCACTCGGTCACCCCATGGGTAAACACGGCCCGTTGCGTCGTGCACCACTTAGTCAGATGGTCAAATATGACCGCTGGTCTGATTAAGACTCGGTACGCCACTCAACGTTTTCTGGCCATCGGCCAACACCGCCACCTTCAACAAGAAATCCAGTCAGATCTCTATTTGCGTGCTCCATACGCCATGTCAACATCGCGCGTGCATTTTCAGAAATCACTTCTGCATCAGTAGTTAACGTGCGCCACGTGCTGTCGGCCGCCAAATCAAAACATAAGAAGTCGCCATCACCGAACTGAACATAGGCATGAGTATCACTGCGACGAACTGCAAGATTCAGTTGTTCAAGACGCCGACGCCATGGCCACACGTACCGATCAGCGGGAATTAGTGCAAAACGCCAGTCATATTCCCAATGAGCAGCATCGCGCCACCACGGTGGCTCTGTGCCGTTCACAAAATGCGTCAATGGCAATCCATCGCATTGTGCTGGGATACCAATATCCATTACTTCACACAGTGTTGGCATGATGTCGATGTTCTCTGTGAACTTGTCAACCACAGTTCCGTGGGCACTTGCATGGCGAGGGTCTGCAACAATTCCGATGATGTGCTGACTGGTTTCCCAATAGCCAACTTTTTCGCGCAACCCATGATCACCCAGCATCTCTGCATGATCAGCAGTTACAACAATCACCGTGTTGTCCCACTCACCAGATTCCTCTAGTGCATCAAAGATTCGGCCAAGTTGGTAATCAACTTCGCTAATCATTCCGAAATATTGCGCACGCATGTGTGCCATTTGTTCAGGCTCAGTCGGTGCCTTTGTTCCGTCAAGCATCAACATCACTTCGTGAAACGGGTGCACTTCTTCGGCGCGTTGAATCGGTTCACCAACGGACGCTGGGTCATACATTGTCGAAAATTCGCCGGCTGCCGAATACGGAGGATGCGGTCGAAGAAAACTCGCATGTGCAAACCAAGCAGAATCTTGGGCATCAATCCAATCAATCACGTTGGTAGCCAAGAAGTTGCTCACGCTCACTTCAACTGGGCGTTCATGTTCAGTCGCAAGCAGTTCCAAAATTCCTGGCGAAGTGTCGTATCCCTTTTCGGCAAGAAGTTCTCGCCATGGTGTCATCTGCCGCGTCAGGTCAAGCGCGCATTCGAAACCAGGCAGCACCCCTTCGTACGTTTGCAAGCGAGGGTCGTCAGCACCTGTGGTAACTCGGGGGTCAATCGACTGATCTGTGTATCCGAAAAGAGTTGGGTTGTACCCAGCTCGTCGTGCAGCAAGTGCAATGTTGTCGAAGTCTTTATCAAGAGGTGTTCCGTTCGCCAGCACTCGGTGATTCATTTGGTACATACCCGTATACAACGACGCACGACCAGGCGAACATGGTGACGCTTGGCTGTAGTGGCGTGACAACCGAACGCCACGTTCACACAAACGATCAAGATTGGGTGTCTTTACAACTGGGTGGCCGGCAATTGATAAACAATCGCCACGAAATTGATCAAGCGTGATCAGAAGAACATTCAGTGCCATACAGAGCTACTTATCGCCCGGACGAACACCGATTGAAAGGAATGTGCGGATTTCACGAATTGCAGCGGGGTCTTGAGCAAGAAACATGTGTCCCCCTTCATACAACGACATTGTCGCATCGGAAAGGCGTTCAACAATGGCTTCAGAGTTAACAGGTGGTGCAATTCCGTCGAACTTTCCGGCAGTAACAAATGTTGGACAAGTAATCACATGCAAACGATCCGCAACATCATGCCCAATGCGAGCAGCAAGCTGTAGACGTTCACCACGAATCACATCAGCCGACTTCGGGGCTTGATCGTTTCTCATACTCATCATCTGTGCATCTGCAGGATGAGAAGCTAACCATTCAGGAGTAAATCGAGTGTCGCTTAATGTCGCCATTTTTGCTGTTCGTTCTTCTACAGACAAAGCGCCTAGTTCATGCAATGGATAGGACGAACCGCCGGCACCACCTGTTGATGTGCACAACAATGCCAATCTTTCAACACGCGTCGGGAATGTCACTGCGAACTCTTGTGCAACCATTCCGCCAAAACTGATTCCGACAACTGCACATGTCTTCCAACCAACATGATCAAGCAGTGCTGCTGCATCTGCTGCGTATTGCGCCATGGTGTACGGACCATCAGGTATGGAAGTGAGTCCGAGACCTCGTTGGTCGTGCGCAAGCACTTCGCACTCTTTCGAAAGTGAACGTATGAGAAGTTCAGTCGACTGCAATGTTGCGCCAGACCCATTGAAAAACAACACTCGAGGGCCAGCGCCAGAGATCTGATAGTTGATTGAGATGTCACCGGACTCAAACATTGGCATGAGTCAAGTCTCCCATTCGTAGGGGTATCCACCATTCTCGGACCATTTCACACCAACATGAACATTCGTGCATACGTTTGTAGATGGGGTGAGACGATCACTCGCCGAACACCCAGAATCTCTCGTGTGGCGCCGCGTCACTATGCCTGGCCTCGATGTCGCATGGGTGGGCATGAATGTTCCGGTCATTGATACGGGTGGCCGCCCATGGGTATGGGAAGTTGTGACTCCTTCTCAATACAACGCTTCAGCTCGTATGCAAGACGACCCAATGGTGCTGCCAGTTGCTCATGACACCGTGGTTGCCGCGGTAAATCATCGCGATCACTCTGGGCCAATCATGCGAATGCAGGTGCCTGTTACCCACGCGCCCGACGCCATCAGCCTTCCCGCCGAACCGGCCGGGCCATGGTCAGTCCACCTCGAAACCGGCTGGACAGTGCAGGCTCTCGGCTCCGCCGCGCAGTGCTGGATAGACCGCGAATCCCCCGGAACTGCCCGCCTTGAGACCCCAGAACCGCCACTTCCTGCCCACCAGCGCTACCAGTTGCACCCCGCCATCGACTTCGAATCTTCTGCCTTTGACCGTTTGCTTACACTCGATCCTGATGACGCAGCCACGGTTACTTCCCTCTTGTCGCTCGTTCACGATGCGCTCACCCCGTACCGCTAGTTCACTTCGTAGCAATTCGAGTCGTCGATGATTACGACGTACGCCTTGTCGCTTGCCACACGTGACTGCAGCAATTCGCAGCGCATCGCACTCATTGATGTTGTTGACGATTGGCTTGTTGCGCACTACCCGATTGATTCGTACGGTCCAGGCACAACAGTACGTACGCGGCACTCATCTGATGATCCAGTCTTTCGTCTTACCATCACAGAAAGCGCACCCGGAAGTACACATGTTGAAACTTTGACAATCAGTGTTGTGTTGTTGGCAGATGTCCTGACATTTGACGTACGAATTGTGTCAACTCCTAGTACAGCCAAAGTTGTGCCGTACACACCACCAATGTTGCCGCCACGTGTTGTGCAACTAGTTCGTTCAGCATTACGCGCTGTGCCATCAGAAGATGCAAACAGGTACATCACTGATGCAGCCACTGTGGTTGACACTGAATTGGGAGGCCAAGAAGTCGCAGCATTTATCCTCGCGCCAGGTCGACGACTTCCCGCCATCGTTGAAATCATTGATTACGAACGTCGCACGCAACCGCTCGTTGCAATTGGTGCAGGACCACTTGTCGGCTTAGCTCATGTATTTCAATTAACAAATGCAGCGGCACTTAAAGGATTCACCGAACTAGCTAGCTACTCACTGATTGGACCTGGCTGCATCATTGTTCAGTGGGCAGGAAACACCGAACCAGACATAACCCGCCGTCGTGAATTACCAGCCGCATATGAGATGCGCGAACAGCACCGAATCATTCGACTAGTCATTGACACTGCTGCACGGTCTGTGGCTGCACCGCGAGTACCACCTCCGCCTCGGCGTGATTTTGAAATCGCTGATCTTCCAATACGCGAACAACCAGACGAAGAAATTGAGAACGAAGAACAGGCTCTCCACATTGAACAACTAGAGGCATCAGTTGACGAACTTGAAGCTGCGCTAGCTGATGCTGACCGCCTGCTCTCGGAACAACGAACGCAGTTGGAACGAAAAGGTGGCCAACTTGATGAGTTAATTCTTCGCAATGTTTCGCTTGAAACTCAGGCAGGAAACACGGCTCAAGTTCGTGCTGTTCCATCAATGACAGAAGCATTACGTCTTGCCCGTTTGCATTGCCCATTCCTCGTTTTTCATGACAGAGCAATTGAGTCAGGGGAAGGTCTTGAGGGGCCAGAACCAGTCAGTGTGTTACAAGACTTAGTGCGCCTTAACGAAGTGGCGCGAGCCTGGATGTCAGGTGAAATCACTGGAACCAGTATCAAATTGGCATGTCGGCAAATGGGTCTTGACTTCGTGCCAGCAATTTCAGTGACAGCCCGTCAGAAATACGAAGAGGACTATCTCATTGACTGGCGAGGCCGCACCGTTCGTGCAGAAGCTCATCTTCGTCGCGGGCGCAAAACTCATTTAGTTCGCATCCACCTATATTTCGATGACGAAACTCAGCAAGTTGTCGTTGCCTATATCGGTCGGCACTTGCGAGACAAGGGCAGTGCTTCCTAGGTATTGCGCATAGCCTTTATGCCATGACACGCCGCTTAATTCTCCGCGTCATCGGAATCCTTGTCGCGGTTTTCTTCTTAGCTGTTGCTGTCTCAGTGACTCAATACGTTCGTGCTCATCCCCGCGATCCGCTGCAACAAAACTTCGCATCATGGGCACGCGAAAACAAAATGGGAGCAATTGTCGACCAATTGGAAGCATGGCTTCACAACGACCCGCCTGCTGTTGCTCCGGCTGACTCGCTTGCACTTGCAATCACCCCGGACACGCCTGAACAAACGTCGACAACAGTTACAACAACACCCGGTCAATCGGAAACAACTACATCTGCTCCTGAAGTTATCAAGCCACTGCAAATTCGACCTACTGCCGCTATTTCGTCGTGCCCCATTGATAACACTGCAGCCACAGTTGTTACTTCAACCACAACGTCTACAACAACTACTTCAACAACGACAACAGTCCCCGTTCTCGAAACTTCAACGACAACAACGTCCACCACCATTCCGTTAAAACCAGAAGACCTTTCATCGCAACTTCTTCCCGCTTTACCAGGCGAAGGAAAATGGCAACCTGTCATGCGCGTGCGAACAAAACCAATTGTGTATGCAACTTCAATTCGACCTCTTTGGTGCTTCGGTTCTGTTGTGGCAACCATGGCCACCTTTGATCCGACTCGAGTGCGCACCGCAATGTTTAACGGAACAGAGATGCCAGGTGGCAAAGGTTGGAAGAACGGTTCAAAGATTCGCGGCACTGCCGTGCGGTCATTGATCGCAAGCTTTAATGGCGGATTTCGGTTTGAGCATGAACCAGGTGGTTACGTCACCGAAGGAAAAACTGTACGCAAATTGCGCAAGGGGTACGCCACGCTTGCAATTTCACAAGACGGCATCAGCACAGTTGGCATTTGGGGAGACACAATCACCGATGATGGTTCGTGGGCAACCTTGCGACAAAACTTGCCACCACTCGTACACAACGGCAAATCTGTGTACGCCAACTACCCCAAAGTTGATTGGGGAAATGATTTTGGTAACAAGGTTTACAACTTTCGGTCGGCCATATGCCTTCGCACAGATGGTCTCATGATGTTTGTCGCCGTTGGCAAAGTAAATATCGGCATGTTGGCAGACACGCTTCTTGTGCTCGGATGTAAAACCGGAATGGAACTAGACATCAATGGTCAGTGGCCATATTTTGCTGTGTATAGCGATTTCGGCAAGGCAACTCGATGGGGTGAAATCATTGACAATCGAATGGGTGATCCGAATCGTCACCTCAATGGATCAACTAAGGATTTCTTTGCGCTCTTCGACCCGGAAACATTGGCAGCTGGCGCTGTCAAGTAGTCATTCAATAATTGAATACAGTGTGAAGTAACTACAAAGGACTACTCACATGATTGACGATGACAACTCAGAACTAGAAATTGATAAAGGTGCTGGTCTTGGCACTGTTGCAGCCATCGTTGGTTCCCTAATCATCATTGCTCTTATCGCAGCAAACACCACCCGCATCAATATCAACTTTGTGGTGTACAAAGCTCACAATGTTCCTTTGTGGTGGTACACCGTCATCATCATTGCTCTCACAATTCTCACCGATCGTGTCGTGCGATTCGTGATGCGCCGTCGGCGTATACGCAAAAACAGGAAAGAGCGTTAGCCGACTAGGTGGTACGAACCAAGTAGTCGCGGTTCTCCACCGTCGTCTGTTGCGACCACGCCGTCATCTACCAATTTGCGTAGATGAGACCACACGCTACGTCGTGCTGGCCTGTGCAGTTTTTTGTCAATGGCTGCATACAGCACTTTCACAATTCCCGGAATGGTGTTATTGCCACTAGCAATCTGCACAACTATCTGACGTTCACGTTCTAAGCGATGTTCGTGATACGCCACAAGAAATGGATGTGGGTCTGTCACTGGCCCACCATGCGTTGGCCACAAGATTCGGTCATCACGCGCAATTACTTTGCGCATTGAATCCATGTACTGGCGCATGTCTCCATCAGGTGGCGACACGATGGTGGTTGACCAACCCATCACATGGTCGCCAGTAAACAAAGCACCTTCTGTATCCATGGAAACACACAAGTGATTTGATGTATGACCAGGAGTAGCAACTGCGGTGAGAGCGAACTCTTTAGTGGCTAAAAACCTCTGTCCATCAGTCACTGCTGCATCAGGAGAAAAAGCTAGATCAGTTGTTTCCTTTTCTTCATCAGATTCAACAGCGTCTGCAGGGTCATCTTCCGATGCGTCATGGTCATCTTCTTCAATGAATCCTTCATACACACGATGTGGCCCAATGGCGTATCGAGTAGCACCGGTTTCGCCGTGAAGCCATTCAGTCAGTGGAGAATGGTCTGAATGACAATGTGTCACCACAATGCCCACAACATTTCTGCCCTCAAGTGCAGCACGCAATGCATCGCGATGACTATCTAGTTTCGGACCTGGGTCAATCACAACAACATCGTTGGTACCCAATATGTAGGTGCCAGTTCCGTGATAACTGAACTTTGACGGATTCTTTGCAATCACTCTTTGAATAAGTGGTGATACCTGAGTAATCTCTGCATACGGTGCGTCATCAATGCGTGGGACAAATGGAATAGCCATTTCAGTCAAACCCAATTGCTCGTACTGAACCAACTGGTTTCCCGTGCCCGTACACGGTTTCTACGATGCTGTTATCAACATTGCTGATATCAACCCCAAGCTTTTGCAGGGCTGCAAGCAACACTGTCTGCGAGCCGCGTCCAAAACCATCAGACATTTTCAATGCAACAGCTCGACCATCTGGCAATGCAGCTGCATACACAGCATCAGCACCATCTTTCGCAAACAACCCATCGATACCCGACACAATCGTTGTTACATCGCGACCCTTGCCGCCAACCATGTACGGGAATTGCGACATCGCGTTATATATCTGAGTGCCGGACTCACCCGCTGCGCCAGTTGCCATTGCACTCATTGCACGAGCAAGCCCTACGAGTTCGACTACGTGGGCTGGAGCACCACAGCCATCAATTCCAATCGCAAATGCATCGTTACCAGTCACTTCTGCAACGGTGCGAGTAATCGCTTGTTGCAGAGGGTGGTCTTGCTCAAGGTAATTCTCAATTGACCAACCGTTGATGACACACGTTGCCACCATGCCGGAATGCTTTCCGCTACAACCCATCTGCAATGCAGATGTTGGAAGGCCCGCGCGAATTGCTTCATGGGCAGATTGCGTGTGCATTGGGTATGCATGCGTATTACCTAATGCAGTTTCATCAAGTCCGAATTCAGCCAGAATCGCAAGTGCTGTTTGTTGGTGAATTTCTTCACCGTTGTGACTAGAACACACCAAAGCCAATTTTTCTGACGGAAGCGACAAACCAGAACGCACCATCGCCAATGCCTGTAATGGCTTTGTAGATGATCGTGGAAAAATCTGCGTATGGGGGTCACCGAGCGAAAACTCAATGTCGCCGTTGCGACCTAAACACACCACTGCGCCAAAATGCGCGCTTTCATCAACACCACTACGGGAGACAACTGCAACTGGCACAAATTGTGAAGGTGAAATACCTGTCACGTTGATGGTTTCTTTCGAGAACCTCGTTTAGCACGAGGTGGCTTTGCAGCTTGAAGATACGTCAACGGATCATCGATTACTTCATGACGTGTTCCCCACGAAGAAGTAAGCGCTTGACCCATTGCAACTGCAGGTAACGCCAGAATTGCGCCAACTGGGCCAAGAACAGCGCCGCCAACAAGTGCACCACCAAAGGCCAAAGCGGGGTGTAGTTCCAATGTTCGTGCAGTCACCTTCGGTGCGAACAAGTAGTTCTCCAATTGTTGGTACACCGCAATAAAGCCAACGACGACAAGGGCCTTAACTGGCGACTCAACAAAGGTAAGTACCAATGGCAGTACTCCCGCAATGTACGTACCGATTACGGGCAGGAATTGTGAAACGAATCCGACCCACAACGCCATAGCAATGGGCGCCGGGATTCCAATGGCTTGGAATGCAATCCAATGAAAGAAAGAAGAGATCACTGCTAGCAGAGCACGCGAGTACAAGTACCCACCTGTTTTCGTGATGGCTAACTCCCATGCATTCAGAACTTGTCGTTGCTTGTCTGGTCGCAATCGCGAACAGATAGATCGACGCAACTTTGGTCCGTCTGCAACCAAGTAATACGAGAACAACAGCACAGTAAACATTTGAAAGAGAGCGCCAAGAGCTTGTACGGAAAGATTGAAAGCTTTGTCTTGTTGCGAATCAATGAACTTCTGAACTGGCCCCTTCGGATCGCTAATTCTCTCGTTCACCGAAGCTGCATCAATTTGAGAACCAAATGTGTCGTTCAGAATCTTCACAGTGTCGTTTACATATTGTTCGCTGTTTGACAACACATCTGCCATTTGCTGACCAACGATGGTGCCCACTGCCCCCACGAACGTGAACAAGATAACCACAAGCCCGAGTAGCAACAGTCCTGTCGATGAACGTCTTCCTCTGCCTCTAGCAACAAGCTTGTTTACGGCTGGCTCCAGCGCCAATGCAATGAACAACGACACCAGCATCAGGATGAGGAAACTGTTCAGACGGTGAAATGTGAACCGCAGAACAAGGGTGCCGATGAACCCCAACCAAAAGATCACTACGGCCCTCGGTACCCACCGAGGCATTCGTGAAGATTGGCTTGCTGGGATTGGTGCATCGGTCACGTGGGAAAGCGTATAGGTACCGCAACATGTGACGCATTCGCCGTGCATTTCTTCACTGTGGATGGCACGATAGAGACATGCCCGAAGTGCCTGCAGCCGTCTCTGACCGAGTTGAGTCGGTTCGTCTTGCAATTGCAGCCGCCCTGCGGGACCGTGTGATCGGCGATAACGCCGAGGAAAAGCGCGACGCCATTATGAACGCCACGGGCCCACGATGGTTTTCGGAATCCTCTCCCCTTCACATCGTCCATTCAGACTCATCCATGTTCATTGGCGGCATGCGCGCTCTGTTGTTTCAATCACTTCATCCGCTAGCAATGGCCGGAGTTGCCCAACATTCTGATTACCGCGGAGACCCATGGGGTCGTCTGCAACGCACTGCAGATTTCGTAGCGGCAACGTCATTTGCTCCGGCTGATGTTGCACAACGTGCAGTTGACATCGTGGTGAACGTACATAAGCGAGTCAAAGGAACAGCAAGCGATGGTCGTGAGTACTCCGCTTCAGACCCACACTTGTTGCGCTGGGTACACGTTGCCGAAGTAGACAGCTTTATGCG